>Ga0056114_1001451_pt1 | contig 10805 bp, 5 predicted proteins | sample WorMetHERISLAND1_FD_77005 | JGI IMG/M metagenome (GOLD analysis project Ga0056114, IMG submission 77005) | Marine gutless worms symbiont microbial communities from Max Planck institute for Marine Microbiology, Germany - Olavius loisae HERON... ...
CGGTAGCAGATACGGCAAAGTTACAATTAATGACTAATAGGAAGTCACATATGGGCTTTCCATTGACACCAAGATCGATGACCTTGGATGACCTTGATCTGCTGTAAGGTCAGATTCTCTTTGAATTTCGCGACATTTCTCATGTTTCGAAGGCAATGACAGCTAAACGAATGAAGACAGACCCGTATTGTCAGCGATGGAATTGTAGCCCACTAAATGTACTTTTCAGCGATGTATAGATTGCATTGATATCGCAAAGCGTTCCTCGGCTAGGGGGCGTCAAACAATGTTGAAATAGCAGAAACAAGTCTTCATACACACACGGCTGTCGCGCGCTTACCGGGCGTTAGCTAGGCTTTCTTGTATTTAATTTAGGAGGCTGTCATTTGGTTACTTGTTGGACTTCTGATCAGCAGCAGTGAAGGCATGATTGCTGAAGCTACTGAAGCTGTCAGTGTAAAACTACAGAAGTGTAAACCCAGAAACCTATAACCCTATAACTACGGCTGTACCGGATTTTGGCTCCGGCTCCGGCCGGAATATGGCACTTTTTCCAAATCTGGCAGAAATCCGGCGCCAGCAAAAATCCCACCGAGACGGATAGTTTTGCCGGATTTGAAAAGTCGATTTTTCCCAAACATTAGCTATTCTCGGCCTAGAATATCTAATTGATTTTCCCTATCAAAGATTAAATTGCTGACGTAGTACGTATTGCTTACATTGCTGCGGCATAAATTACTGCGTGAGTGTGTGTGTGTAACTGATGTAATGGTAACTGCTGCACAAAAAAACAATCAAAAGCTGAAATCACTCGTATGTTCGTAAGGTTTTAAACAGCTGTTGTGTACCAACGCAAAGTCATCATGCCAACCCTATGGGGTTGTTCATGAGTAGTAGGTAAGGGGTGAATGCCTAGTGTGGCTGATTGGGGTGGTGGTATGTTGTGCTGCATCGCAGGTGCATTTGTCTGCTATTGCAGCAATGGATGGCCGCATACTGCACCATGGTACCATTGGCTCATGCCAATCAGCTGTCACTTCCCGGTTCGCGCGTTATCAGGCACCTAGGTCAACTCCATCCCTTCGGGGTAGGTAAATCGAGTACCAGCCTTCACCGGCTGGGGTTAAGGCGGGGTGTGCTCGCTTATGTCAGGCTGCAAGTAAAATTGTGACACCATACTTCAGTGGCACCCCGTAGTTCTGAGATGGCTTGCCCATGAAGAACTTATCCGGCTTTAACGTTTTTTTTAACACTTCCAAGATTGCAAAGCGCTGCTTTTCATGAGTCTTCTCATGTAAGCAGCGCTATAGCAAGTACTCAGACAGTTATCTTTGTCAATAGTTATTAGCCATCTCTTTATGCTGAAGATATGATAGCACTGCGAGTGTTACTGTTTAGAATGTGAACTGGCCGGAGCTGTTGGCAAGACGCGTTCGTCCACCATTTGTTCCAACAGTGGTATGTACTCTTACTGCCTGGTATATCACCAGATGCTTGAGTGTTTCGCGGGAAGATGTTAGTCCTTAGCACGTTACTGGGAGTGGATAACTTAGCAATCTTGGCCTGTGGAATGGAATAAATAAGTAAGCAAGTAACATGCTTGACTATAGTGTCCAATAACGACAAAGTCACTTCACAGGCACACAAAAGTCAAGAGAATGAACAGCAGAATGGGTGGGTCTATACAGAAACCTGGCAGAGATGGTGTGGACATGACATGGCAATTGTAATGAAACTGGAAAATCAGTTTGTAGAAAAAAGTGTGGCTGAAATAGTTAGTTTTAGTCGTTTGTCAGTATCACAGCTTGTGTGTTGCTGAGCTGAGGCTCCATGCTGCACGTCGGCATGTAAGAAAGCACACTCGCTGATCTTAATAATTTACTGTATTATGTAACAGTCTTGCAAAAAGGTCTTCAATAATTTCATGCCTGATTCTGCTGTTATGTTTGCATTTATATGATGTCCTAAATATGTTGCACTGCAGTAAAACTAAAACTAAATTTAACATTAACATTGTTTTTGCCAATTGCCACTTCTGTTTACCAATCCTGACTGCTGGTAACAGGTTTGTAAACTATATATTCACACCTGGCATTTAATTTAGCGTTTCTCTTTATCTTGCAACGCAATGGACACAGGAACACTAAGGGTTTGATGATAGCTAGGACATTGCATGGGTTAACTTCTAAAAATTGTGACAGAAAAACAGACAAGCCGGTAGGCGAATTGGCTTGCACGCTTCTAAGCTTTAAGCGACGCATTCATCCCATCGAACTGCGACAGTACCGATCATTCACGATTATTTTCACTTGGGGTAGGGTTACACCAAATGCTTCTTGTCCCAGAGTTCTAAGCTGAATGAGCTGATTTGTGTAACACACAGTCACTTTCCTATGGGCTCCATATTGGACTCAAACCCATAAATCTGTTAGTTTTCGAGATGTTTAGCATCAAAGTTGTGGACAGACAGACACACGCAGAGACAGACACCACACAGATACGTTGACTGAGAGTACGGGTCCCTTAAAGCTTGCAGTGCGTGAGCCAACAAGTGATCGAGGGACAATAGTTTGAGGAAAACGTTGATGTTGTGCAGCGAAGCATGGAAGATGTGAGTAACTTCGACCGCGAGTTTACGTCTGAGCAGCCGTCGCTATCAGTGTCTCGCGACTCCAACGCTCTGTCCGATGCCGACCAGCGTGTCTTCGCCGATTTTGACTTTGTGGCCGACTGGTTCTAGCGGGAGAGAGAGAGAGCAGCCGTGTTGGCTGAGAGTGTGTCTCCGTCTTCGATCGTTGACTGTTGCTGCCTCCAGTTGTTGTTAAAGTTGGTGCTTGGTCGCGCGACAGTTGATTTTTGTCTCCGACGCTGGAGTAGCGGTTGTACACCGGGACCTCAGTCTGAATTTCCTCCGCACTGATCAACTCCCATGGTAGGGTAAGGTGGAGGAGAGATTATTGGCAGTGAGCACAGCTATAAAGAAAGCATCCTGTGCCAGAAAGGGTTAAGCTGTCATTTGTAATTTTTGACATCCAGGCACTCTGACACTTGGGGTTGAGAGCATCAGAGTGCCCGGGTGTCAAAAATTGCACATAAGACAACCCAGTCTGGCACAGGATGCTTTATACCTATGCCCATGTGGCAACAGTGGGCGTCAAAGGGTTAAACATCATTCAAGTGAATGGCCGTGCACCAGTTCCTGGTTTTCTCTGAAGTGATAACGTAACTCTTGACAGAGATGGGATAAAAAGTCATGGATTAAATTTCCGGGGATTAGTTACATTTTGATCACCCCTGCTGAAGAGGCAGCCCAATAAACTCACATTTCTACACCGGTAAGTGTGCCCAGAATTTTTGCGTAAAGTTACCAAAAAAGCACCATGAAGGAGTGAAACATGTCAGATGCTCTCCTGAATTTCGCCAGATGACTAAAAAGTTGATTAAGTTCGAGTCTGGTGCAAGCTGATTATGTTTTGTGCAAATGCGTTCAAGGGCAACCCCGTGGCTATGAAAACTTTACACCCGTTTTGCTGTCCCCATAGTCGAAACCCCGTCACACTTCTGAAATAAAATGGAAACACACTGAAACAGTCTGAAAGCCTCGTTAGCATATTTATTTTCATGCTGGAAGATTTGATAATTAAGGCTGAAAAAAGCATGAAACTGTTTCAGTGTTTTGCTTCAGTTTTATTTCAGAATGTGACAAGGGTTTTATTTCTATCCAGCTACTAAAAAGTTGCAGCTTGTCCAGTTTGTTTGGGAAGACTGCAGACTGCTTGGGAACAGAACGTGGGAACAGAGTTGTGCCCATTTCCATCCCTCCCCCTTCCTCCACAAGCAAAATTTCTTCCCTCACCCACCCGGCAGGGTACCAACAGGGCAATATCGTTGCTATTGTCGGGGACATGCACTCCTATGAGTGCTGTTCTAGTTAATACCGGGGTTTGGTCCGAACCCTGTGATGTCTTCAACAAGCTTTGTGTCTGTTGAGTATTGGAAGCATCAGCTTTTGTTTCCACACAGTATTATTTTATCGTTTTGATTTGTGCTGACATGCCACAGTCGGCCGTGTTTGAAAGCATAATCAAAACGGTTTCGTTTTTCGTTGCTTCTTGCTTGATCGCTTTGACTAGGCTTTTGCGATGAATTTCGAGAATTCCGCACGGCGAGCGGGATCCGTCGTAAAACATTTCGTCCGCTCTGCGAAGCTCTGAGCCGTTTGAGAGTTAGCTAACATGAAATCCACATCTGTCTCATTTGATATCCAGCAACTTTGACTAACAAACCAAAGTAATTACACTTTACGACTAATTTTTTAAAATAATTTTTGTGCTGTATTAATGCTGATGCAGAGCCTATTCGTCGTGTGATGCAGAGCTATTTGCATGATTACGTTTTAGTTAAGCAATAATGACGTCAAACTTATAGAAATTTTAGCTGAGACTACTGTAATCAAGCAAGAAAAACTTGCAGCAAAAATCTAGCGAATCAAAAGGCTGTTTTGTAACGAAGTGAATTAATCTTGTTAATTTCATGAAAGTGAATTGGTTCATCTAATCATAAACTAACATGCCATTGCTGCCTACAGAGCATTCGCGACAAGTCAAACGCTAAACTGCGTCAACATTGCTTTGTTTATATTCGTGCTTTATTTGTTGAATTTTATCGTGTACAGCTGTCGTCCGGTGTAGCAAATATACTCAAATTTTTACCGTATGTATTCGGGGTGTAGTTGATTCAGCCATACCCACGCACCGGAATAGTAGTTTTCATACGTATGGATATGCTTTTAATGGACAGTTTTAGTGTTTTTAGAGTTTCTTATGGCAGTTGTGAAATATTTTATTTTACATAAATATTGCAGCCAGCCAGTAGTTATTGTATATAGCAGTTGAAAAGTCGGTCGGTTAATCCGTGATTCATATAACATCATAGATAGTGGCAGATGGCAGGATTTCTTTTTGATGTTTTTGACAGCATTTGTAAACGCTACATTTACATCACAACGTGTGTGGAATCAAATTTTGTTAAAAATCAAATCAGAAATCACTTTTAATCATATATTTTATGACAATCATATTCTTTCAGAAATCATTTTTCTAACAAAAATCAAAAAGTGATCAAAAACGGCCAGATTATCACAAAAACTAAGCATTTTCGCTGGCGAAATGTATTCGACGATATTTGTAGAGTGAGCTGGTCTTGGTTTGACGTAAATCGATCCACTATTTTGATGAAGATATGCGTGAAAACGATTGTTACTTTTTCGTTCCAGTGACCTTGACTTTTGACCTCATATTTGTTCCCGTAATTACTCTTATCCAGCCCGATGCTTCCACTTTATTAGAAGTTACTACTGCTTTCCTATGTAGAGAATATCAGAGGAGGGCTGCATAATAATAAAAACAGTTAGTGTTTATAGAACTGTCATCGTGGCATAGTCATCGCAGGAGTTCATTGGAGTATTGTGTAGGTATATGTAATGTTGTATTTTGTCAGAGAATAGAAAGCATGTCTTTAAATGGGTGAAAATTGGTCTTCCACTACACGCTGTTGCTGATATGACACAGATGTTGTCAGTAACTTGAGTATTATCTGATGCATTTGTTTAATTTTGTCTTGCAATGTCAGACACAGAAGAAGCAAGGTAACATCGAGAATTTGTAATTGCCGCACTGTTGCAGCTGATGTGGTTTTGCTAGTTCTATTAACCAACTGACTAACATACTCACCTTGGATCTGTTAAACAGACCTTTGTGGCCCGTGTAGCAATTTTGAAACTGTTTTGGGTTAGAAAAGTTTTCGCATTTGTCGGTGGTAAGCTGTGTTTAGAGCCCCGCCGCAGACAACAATCCATACAAATAAGCTTAATGCAAATCTTCAAGTGTGTGTACCTTGTAACTCTTTATTAACTGTAGGACATACACTGATCAATTGTGTGCCAGAATTTCAATACAGCTTCTGATGTCAAAAGATCTCTGCCATAACATTCATCCTAAACAAATAATTTCTTTTATAGTTGGTCTTACTATAAACTTTTTACTATTTCAGGCATGATATAACCGATATTTGCCCGCTCAAAATCAGTGATGTAGTACTCAAAACTTGAGTCGGACTCGAGTCCTTATTTTGAGGACTCGGACTTGAACCTCAGGACTCGATTGGAGTTGGACTCGAGGTCTGCAGGACTTGGACTCAGCACTGTATGACTTGGTTGTTTAATTTCTGAGACAGTTACTTTGCTAACACAAGTTGGGTATAACTTAAGGCGCTGATTTGACATTCTATCTGATCTAAGTGCTTGGACTTGGACTTGGACTAAGTGGACTGGACTACATCACTGCTTAAAATGTTTCGTCCTTTTATAGAGTTGTTGCTGTGGCATCGTTCTGAATTGTGGTCAGTTATCAGTAGGGTTGGCATATTACTCGCACATGCTGTCATCTCGGTAATCAAAAACCATGGTGTTTAAACCGTTGTATTGTGCTGATCTTAAATTTTGTGGTTTTGTATGTAAAATTTGCTTTTGCACCTTTATATTCCTGCAACTTAAAACGAACCTTATACAGTCTGGCACTTGCTAATCAAACTTCGGAAGTAACAGTCTTCAGCAAGTTCCACTTTTTCTGCCATTTGTGTATGTGAACGTTACAAAGTACATACACCGTGTCTCACAAGAAAGTAGCACATCGTACTTTGCGAAATATTTTCGCACAAGGGTTGACCGATTGCAAAAATTTCAACGGCTACAGAGTCAGAGATAATTTGCGAACATAAGTGTGTAATTAATGTTTTAATTTTTAACATGCCGAAGTGCTGCCACCTGGCGAATTAACGTATCAAATTCGGCAATTGTGCGTGCAGTGCACAAAAACTGCACATTATTTTGAAGGTCTCTGATCATATTTTTTGCCAGTTTGTTGCTTGATCATTAATTGCATTGGAAAACAATTCTTTTTTATCAAATTTTTATGACGTCACGTGACCCAGAAAGGTCAAACTCATGACCCCAGTGCGCTTAGAGCCCAATATCTCGAAAACGGCTGAAGATAGAGACTCCGTTCCAAAGTACCACCAATAGAAAATGGCCTATGGGGTATCGAATGGTCACGTGACTGATGTTGTCGCATGACCCTGAAAGGTCAAACTCGTGACCCCAATACGCTTAGAGAGCAATAATGTCGAAAACAGATGGAAATGCTATTTAGCAAGTCGCTAATTACTAGATAGTCTACTGTGGGGCAGTACGGTCGGCTATCCTAGTGACAGCTTGGCTTCTTGTTCAGTTTATAAGAACTTAATTCACAGCTTCATTATCTTACCTTCAAGAAACTTCAAAAAGCGTTAAATTCGGTTAAAATTTAACGAACTTATGGTGCTAAATGTAATGCGCTACTTTTTTGAGACACGGTGTATAACAGGGTGGTGACTCCAGTCATGATCAAATTCCCGGACTTCCAGGCATTTCAAGTGAATATTTACTGAGTATCGACCCTTGCAACAGTAGCGATACAAAACGAAATGTGTGTTATTTCTCACTTCAATACTCATATATTCTCTCATAAATATGAGAAGTATATTCTTCATTTGACTCCAATGGAATAATTCACTATCTGATGCATAACTTTACCTAGTAAAGAACTCCTTTCTTACATATTTTGTGTCAAGAACAATACTCGCCGGTAATTGACCAAATGCAAGAACACGTTACCCTGACTTTTCCCTGATCACTGTTAAATTACCTGACTTTTCCAGGCGTGTGGCTACCCTGATGTTTATAAACAAACCGTACTGCTTCTGGAAGCTTAGATACGAGCCTATCAGATGTTCTTATTTATCAACGCAGATACCGAGAATGATTGGTATCAACATTAGTATGCTTCCGTTTAGCATTATTATATCGTGAAGTAAACGGCTCACAAAGGGTTTTTCGGTGTCTAGTTTGTATTTAAAATTGTGACTGATATGCGAGTTATCTACGGTAATTTGTCTGCCTGCATCATGTATATCAGCACCTTTCTTTGATTGTTTTGTAACTACAGTTGTTCAGTTAATGTTTAGATTGTAAAAGAGATTAACACTTCCCTGTTCTATACTTCTTAATCTGAACTTCACTAAGAACCGAGTTGGATTAACTTTGGTGATTCGAAAACTATTTATATGATCTAAAAAGTGAACTGAAAACTGATTAGAAAATTCTTTATCCTTAGAGATTAAGAGTAAAGTTAAGACAGATTATATCGTCAATTAATGTTAACGATTAACTTGGTATTTATTATTTTCTTAGGAAGTGTTAGCTACAGTGTCAGTCTCTTTTATGTCGAAACATGAACTAGACTACTGTAGCTGAATGGATTGTTAAAAGCCAAGTTTAAATTTGTTCTTTCCTTCATGCAGATATCATCCGTATGTGCCACCCTCTATAACTCTATAATAGTTATCATGAATATTGTCCATTTTCCAGTTGACAATTCCACGCGCTAGCAGATAATTCCGCCTATATAGCTGAAATTCGCCCGACATTTAGATGGCATTAAGGTTACTTTATGTGAGCGGTTCTAGTCAGTTCCGTTGTCGTGCGTTTGAACAGATTGCAGGGTGATCAGAACACATTGCCACCCTGATGGTAATTGATCTGATATTAATTATTAATCGGATATTAATATTAATTTTAAACGATCGATTTCATAAGCAATGCATAGTGATGAACTGGCAAGCAACGCCAACGGTTGCCATTCTGCTGAATTTGCTGTTTTGTAACTCGTAACATTAAACATAAAAATATCATCGCATTATGAAATTCGAGGAATTTTGTTAAGTCAAAGATCAGATCACCCTGCACGTGATGTTAGCTTTTTTACACGCATAACATGTAATGATCTTGTGCCTTCTTTGGCTGACAAGATAAGATTAACTTATAAACTTAATAAGCTTTTAGTGTATTTGATACTGTCGTGCTGACGTCACAACATGCCATTGCTTTTTGTGTTAACAAACTGGGCAGTTGCTGCCATCAGAAAGAATCTTAGAGATTAACTTTTGGCTATTTTTATACCGCGTCTATACTCTATTTTCGTCGTGTAAGCTACCGCGCTGCCTACTTCTAACTTGGCAGCTTATTAAATATGAAGGCACTGTGCTGCTCAGTATGGTGTTGCTTCATGCCATAGTAATATTTTTCATATACCATTGATACCAAACTAACATTAACATTAATTATTTCAGACATTGTCATGTCTTTCGGCCACTGAATGTAGCTGATATCATATGAAGTCAGTTCACAACATGACAGGGTTCCAGCTACTTTGGACACCCCTTGCTTCGCCCCATCCCATTGGAGGGTACTGCGCCCTCTGTGGGAGCCGTCCCCTAGTCACCCCATATTAGTGTAGACTAGGGGACTTGCTGTGCTTTATATTTGTATGCATATGTGTCTTTTGACGTGTAAAAACCGTCTCCCATATAACCTATACTGTGTTGGTGGGAACGTAAAACACTGCTGAATCCAATCCATTCAGACTTGGCGACCCTGCCCTCTGTGGGAGCCATCCCCTACACGCCCCATATTAGTGTAGACTAGGGGATTTGCTGTTTTTTTTGTATCTGTGCGCTTATTGTATTTTTCTGTCATTTGTGTACTCTACGTGCTCCTTCAGTACTTTGATACTGCTGGTTGGGTCTTTTGACCTGTAAAAACCGTCGCCCGTATAACCTATACTGTGTTGGTGGAGGCGTTAAACCATGCTCAATCAATCAAACCCCCATCCCGCAGGGGACGCTTCGCCTGGTGTGGGCTCGCTCGGGAGCGTTCTAGTGTAAGCCGACCATGTTTCCTGGCCGATTGTCATAAAAGACGACTGAACCATTTGGCGTTGTGTGTATTTTCTGTGTTTTTAATTTGTCTTCTGTCCTGTATTTTCCAGAACATCCAACGTGGATGGCACAGTCTAGACTAATTGTATTATACTCTCCGTACATCACACTGCCTTCTGGCCTGTAACGACGCCATACCAGACCTCCCTGCAAACTCCACACCACACCAGCATAGTAACAAATGTGGTGGCTATCAGTGTTGTGAACTTCGTATATCCTGCACTGATTTCCGACTTTTTCATTTTTTTTACATACGAAAATTGAGTTTTATAGTAGTGAAATAGTTCGTTATTACCCACTAGATTACGAATCATCAATCGTGACTGCAGCTACAAATGTGTAACGTGTTGCCGAGAATTTGTTTCCGAAGGCTTGCAGCAGCTGTTTTGTTGGTAGCGTTGTGTTTTTACTGCTTTTAACATCAAATAAATAAACGTTTGCACTGGTTACTTCTCTGTGTGATGTGCCATGCCGGCTAAAGGCAATCTTACAGTGTCTTACATTCACAAAAAGAAATAAATGCAAAAAAAACTTTCAATGGATTACTGTTACATACATAATCTGCTCTGTTTCTATGCAGCAATTTCTGTGTAAAATAAAATACCTCTTAAAAGACTTTTCAAGCTGAACTAACCAACAACAAAGTTTATAAACCAGTAAGGTTACAGTTCCCAGATATTCTATGCATTGATTAATTACATATATTGTAGTTTATGTACATTAGTAGTCTGTTTAAATTCATGCACACTGGCACTAATTCGCGTGACTTTTCCACAACTTAAACTGTTAAGTAAACCGACGATTTAACCGAATTCTGCTACCTTGGCAGCATCATACAGGATGACAGCAGCTGTGACAAGGATATCAGAGCTAGACTGGGAAATGCCAATGGTGTGTTTGGGAGACTGACAAATATATGGAGGGATAACGGC
>Ga0056114_1001452_pt1 | contig 10805 bp, 9 predicted proteins | sample WorMetHERISLAND1_FD_77005 | JGI IMG/M metagenome (GOLD analysis project Ga0056114, IMG submission 77005) | Marine gutless worms symbiont microbial communities from Max Planck institute for Marine Microbiology, Germany - Olavius loisae HERON... ...
AGAAGCAGAGTTGAATTTTGAGTTTTTCGAGTCTTTCCATTTTATATTCTAAACAACGATATGGGCACAGAAGCACTTCGCTTACGCCCATAACATCCGCTATGTTATGTTATGTTATGTTTATGTTTACTGTTTCTTTCTACCGATGTTTGGCGTAATTTAACGTCGTAATTTTGAACACAATTCGTAACAGAAGAAGATACTGCATTTTATAGACTGTTTGGTGTTGTAACTATGTGGTACTTTTATTGGTCGTGTGTGATCACTATTTATCTCGGCGATTAATTGAACTTATGTGAACGCCTCTTGCCACCAAGAGCTGGCATACTTGAGGAACTTGTTCATTTAACAGAATAAAATGCTGCTGACAAGACTGCTTGCTAGTTGCTAGAACAGTTAACACAATCTAAGAAATTTTGGATTCAGATGCAGACCTAAAAGAGGAAAAGGCTTCTCTTCCGTTACGGTCCAAGCTCTAAATGTCGACATTATCATTTGTGCATACTTTAGGTAATCTTGCAGAATAGCTGAAAACATGCTACGGGGTGAAACAAGTTGGTTAGCTTTTCTGGTAGCAATGGCAGTGGCAAGTACTCACCAAAAGCTGTCCTCAAACATCAAACATATACACCGACACGCCATTAGTTATATATAATTTAATGACGTTTGTCACATTATAGCGTTATGCAGAAGATTCATGCCCCTTCTGTAGAATATCAATTGTTGTACAACGATGATCGATGTCATTTATATGTGGTGATGCACTGTGTATTGCATACTGAAATTTGAAGACACGGTGGGTACTGAGAAGGTCCGAGAGAGATAGAGGCTCGGTTACAGATGACCACCAATGGGAAATGACCTACGGTGAATCAAATGGTCACATAAATGATGACTTCGTGACCCTGAAAGGTCTAGGTCACGATCCCAGTATGCTTAGGGCCCAATATCCCCAAAACAGCTAGAGATGCTAGCATTTAGCAACAATTGCTAATTACTAGATAGTCTGCTGTGAGGCAGTACGAGTGGCTATCCTAGTGACAGCTTGGCTTCTTGTTTGTACATTGATGTTAATATCTACAGAATGGCAGTAAAATCTAAATTTTTGAAGACTAAATTGATATATTTGACCAGATTTAATCAATGTACTTGTTTGTGAGTTTTTATGTGCGACATAAAGGCAATTGAATCAGTTTACGTTATACAAAATTACAGAATACGCTGCATCACGAATAGAGGTAATGTCTGGTATTCACTTTCAAAGAGCAACATACAATTCCTGAGAAAAGTGGTGCCAAATGATTAAAATGTAGAAACAGTGTTGTTCGCTGTATTGCTGTTCTCTGATCATTTGTCGTGGTAACGTAGTCTTGTGTGCTTCAGTTGTGTATTTTGCTGTTGTTTATTTGTGTGATAGATCTGACAGAGTGCTCTGTATGGCCCAAGTTTGCTCTCTGCTGGTCAAGTCTGATACAGGAGGACAAGGTACTACATGTTTTGTGTCGATAAATGAACTGATCTGTTGATTATGATTTATACTAGCTACTTTTGTTGTAAGTTAGAGTACAAATTTCATTTCATTTGGTTGACGGTTGTTGGTAGAATGAACTGATCTGTCATCTGACCACAGTGAACGCTGTGCGGGAGTCCTCATAGCTGTCACAAGCTGCAACAAGCTGCCACACCGTTCACTGCTTGACAGAAAGTAGGTTGTTCTTCATCTCTGACTGATGTAGACATGAAACAGGTTCAAGACCACCTATATGACCTGCTCTAGAAACATTCTCCCATTTTGTTACAGAAGACACTGCACTTTGTTCCGTCAGACAGGCTGTGTCAAAGCTTGCAATCAGTTGGTTTTCAGCGAATGTTTGCCTCAGAGAAATATGGAATGCGTAGTACTGTATTGCAGTAGTCTCACCTATACAAAGGTGTAACACACTATGAATGTCCACTTCTCTCGTATTGATAACACATGTATATTCTGTCATAACAATAATGGACGTGTGTTGCCTGCTGGTATGTAATTCACTCCATGGGTATGCTCCACTGTACCTGTCAGACATCTACCAACTTTTTGCCATTGCTTACCACCTCAGACTTCGTCTTTGGTCAACAGACACTGACGTTTGCCAGGTGCCACACATTAATAAACATTCAGCAACAGAAGTTTCCTAGACTGTGGAACAGTCTTCCGTCCGACATTCATGGACATTGCTTTTGGATGGCGACTGAAGAACTTTTTGTGTACGATCGCTGTGCCTTGTGTGTGTGTGTGTGTGTGCTGAGTATAAGCACTCTAATAACAGTAACATCTTGTTCAGTTCTTTATCTTGTCAGCTGATTTCTAACACAGGCAAGCCATCACATGAGTTCTCTGTTGAGACTAGAGATGCCAGTTTTCTGTTTCAGTGATGCTCGGTGTTGGTGCAGCATTTCAACAGAGATTTTTGGCACTGGTACACACTTGCTGAGAGACTTTGGACCCATTTTGGTCGACAGAAACCAAAGGTGTTTCAGAACTGAAAGTGGTTTAGGTTTTATTGTTCTAATTTTATGTTACTGTGTAGTAGACTGGAGCCGTGATTGAGAGAGCTGTGCTGTGTTGTGTTGTGTGTTGTGCTAACAGTGACTGATGAGTGGGTCATCTCCAGTGAAGAGCGCAGTAAACATGACATGCTCTTCTTACAACAGAAGCCTGTCGGTGGATACCTGTCAGGTCTCTCTGCCTTCTTCCATTTACCTGCTGTGCTCGGTGATGTGACACTGTGTTTAATGTGTGATAGGTGGTGAGATTACTAGTGTCATGTCATCATTGTCTTTATGTGCTGACTGTGATGTTAATAAAAACATTGACTTTGAAGGCTGTAAAAAAGTAAAACTATTGAATGCCATGATTTAATCAAGATTTTCCCGTTCTTAAAACGTCTACTGGTGCTGTGATTTTGCCATTCTTTTGTACCGTGATTTGCATACAGTGGTAATCATTTTAAGTGATCTTAATTCAGTGGTTGTCTGGTTTAGTCAGTCTGTTATATTGCCATCCAGTCACACTTGGTGTCTGTTCAAACTGTTGCCTACCTCAGTACAGTTGTTCTTTTCTGCTTGCTACAATGCTACGTTAGTTGCTGGGATAGTGTTTACACTGAGGTTTCCTGTGGTTAAGTAAGTAAGTGTGTGGTAACATTTCGTGACACAGTTAAGTGTTGCCAGTAAAGATAAGTAGTTCTTATCTTTTGATTGAAACTGTTCACTGAGCTGGTTTGTCACACTAAGACCTTGCTGACTGTCTCTTTGATGGTCAGTGTCAACTGATGCAGTTGATACAGATCGTCACAGTCTTGGACGATGTTTCAGATATGCCGGAGCCATGCTTGAATTGTAGAAATGTCTTGCAGAGACCAGTGGCACCTGCATTGCTGCTGATGTAGTGTGTCTTGGGTGTACCTGATGTGGTGTGTTGGTTGTGGCAGGTGACCAAGCCAAGTGGTTCTTCCTCCAGTCTGGTTTACCAAAGAAGACGCTTGGCCAGATCTGGTCAGTTGCCATTTCCTTTGTTTACCGTAAATTTTAGTTATTACCCAGTTGATAACTGTCACAATGTTACTGCATGGCAGTCAGCAGTGTGTGAGTGTTACCAGCCAGGAACACTGTTGTTTCTGTTTGTTGCTGGACGTAAATTCTGATTGGATCACAGTAATTTGTCATGAAGACACGAGGCTGTGCTGTCTGATGGCTGACTGGACTAGGTGCTAATGCCTGTCTCTGAAGTGATCTTAGTCCTCAGTGGGTCCATGGCTGTGCTGTCTGATGGCTGACTGGACTAGGTGCTTGATGTCTGTAATGACTCTCTCTGATGTGATCTAAGTCCTCAGTGGGTCCGTGGCTGTGCTGTCTGATGGCTGACTGGACTAGGTGCTTGGTGTCTGTAATGACAGTCTCTGAAGTGATCTTAGTCCTCAGTGGGTCCGTGGCTGTGCTGTCTGATGGCTGACTCGCTGTCTGATGGCTGACTGGACTAGGTGCTTGGTGTCTGTAATGACAGTCTCTGAAGTGATCTTAGTTTTCAGTGGGTCCATGGCTGTGCTGTCTGATGGCTGACTGGACTAGGTGCTTGGTGTCTGTAATGAGTGACAGTCTCTGAAGTGATCTTAGTCCTCAGTGGGTCCATGGCTGTGCTGTCTGATGGCTGACTGGACTAGATGCTTGGTGTCTGTAATGACAGTCTCTGAAGTTCTCACTATTGTTTGACTCCAACTCAAATATCATTGCCGTCTCATGTCCACCATTGGTACTTGGGTATGATCAGTTGACAACAGTAAGTCAGTAAGTAGGCAAGTAAGTAAGTCAGTGAGTTGTGAATTTATACAACACATAAAGTGTGATACCTCCAATGCGCTGTATGTACTAGTACTCTGAAAACAACCGAGTTGTAACCAGACATCTGAAACTGTCAGTGCTAAGCGACAGATCACGCAGATCATCACTCAGTGAGTTCTAGGCAGTTGGGCCGGCAACAGCAAATGCCCGACGTCCATACGAGCTGAGACTGTGTCTTGAGGCACAACGAGGTAATGATGCCTGACAGAACGATGATGTCATTGACTGGCCACATCAGAGCAGTAATCTGTCAAGTACTGGGAGCTTTGTGATGAAGACGATTATGCAGTATCTACACGAGCTTGAACTTTACTCATTTCAGCACATCGAGCCAGTGAAGGTCGACATGCATAAGCTGCCTCAGACCGCAATTGAACTTTCTCGTGTCACTTAGCAGACCTTAGAGATGTGCTTATCCATTGTCAGATCTGATAAAGGTATAGTGTAAAGGTCTGGATACTTGATATTGCACTGCTTACATGAGAAGACTTGTGAACAACAGTGCTCCACAATCCTGATAGTGGCAGCTGATTGGCATGAGCTAATGGTACCGCGTCGCGGTTATGCAGCCATCCATTGCCCGTGATAGAGGACAATGGACACTGATGATACTGTCACTCTGAGCACTTGAACGTCGTTGCTGGAAACAACTGTGTCTACTCCGAACTGTATGGTCTGAGTGTCTGCTCTGTTGTTTATCACGGGGCTCTCGCCGATGTGGACAGCGAACTGTATGGTCCTGAGGCTCTGCTCTGTTGTTTATCACGGGGCTCTAGCCGATGTGGACAGCACAGCGAACTGTATGGTCTGAGTGTCTGCTCTGTTGTTTATCACGGGGCTCTCGCCGATGTGGACAGCGAACTGTATGGTCTGAGTGTCTGCTCTGTTGTTTATCATGGGGCTCTCGCCGATGTGGACAGCGAACTGTATGGTCTGAGTCTCTGCTCTGTTGTTTATCACAGGGCTCTTGCTGATGTGGACAGCGATGGCCGTGTTGACCGCCGGGAGTTCTCTATAGCTATGTATCTGATCAAGCGCTGTCTCCATGGTCATGTACTGCCGTCAGTTCTACCGTCCAGTCTGAAAGTCGACCCAGTGTCTGTGCAGACGTGCTCACTGATGAGCGACTGGTCAATGTCCTCGGTGTTTGGAACGCCGATGTCCGCTGTGAGACCACTGCCTGCACCTCATGGTCAGTATCTTCCTGGTAGAATTCTACCAGTAGTTTGACTTATTGCTGTTAGCTTAGTCAAGCCAAGTGCTGTGACATTGTTGGCTGATGTTCCAAGGTAGACCTGACAGCAAACAAGAGAAGGAGATGCAGAGAGTTTTGTCATTTGTTTGTAGTGTTAGGGTCACAGACCTGATGTTATCATTACACAGTCAGTAATTGTTGTTCGCCATAACCTTTTCAGACCATCTTTGTTCAACCCTGTTTGCATCTGTTCTGATGTATAACACATCTTACTAATTAACCGAGTTTGTGGACGTTTCGTGATGTGATGAGGTGAACTGTATTTTGGTCGATGACGAATGGCGACGTAGTTGACTGTGTTCTGTTCAGTGCCCTTGCCCCGTCACTATGAGACCCTAGTATCTACAAGAAGGTTGTTGGTCTGTGTGTGTCTTAAGTGTTGGTTGTTATTGTAGTGAGCGATTGAGGGCCAGTGTAATTTGTTGATATGATGTGTGATTGGTTTGTACATTTCAGGTCCTGCGCTACGTTATGGAACTGCGCCTCCTCTGATGTCTGCGTCATATCCTCCTGGCCTTAGTCCAGTTAGGTATGAACATTCACTGTGTGTCGTGTGCTTGATGAAGTTACTGACCAACAAGAATGATGTCAACAGAAGAGCTAATTGTTAAAAAAGTTAAAGCCAGTCAAGTTCTTCATGGCAAAGCCATCTCAGAACTACTGGATGTCACCTATTGGTGTCACAATTTTCCTTGCAGCCCAACATAAGCAAGCGCCTACCCCGGAGGGATGGAAGGCTGAGTTGACCTAGATGGCTTGATTACGCCTCGGCCGGGAGTCGAAGCCACGACTGCTTGATCGAAAGTCCGATGCCCTAGCTACTGCGCCATTACGTCACTCAGTGTGTTGTGTCCTGATTGGTCCCCACGAGCTATAGAATATATCAGATGTTTACTGGCCAGAGGGCATAAAAGGCCCTTAAACCAGGCTTTAGTTTTATTTCATTGCTCTAGTTATGCATATATTAGTAGCTTTCATGCATGGTTGTTTAGATTTTTGTGTTGTTCTTGGTTGTTCAGTTTTGTCAGTATCAGTCAAGTGATTGGTCGTGAAGGCTTGGTGTTTTGCATCAGTCAACTGATTGGCTGAGAAGGTTCGGTGTTTTGTATCAGTCAAGTGATTGGTCGTGAAGGCTTGGTGTTTTGCATCAGTCAAGTGATTGGCTGAGAAGGCTCGGTGTTTTGCATCAGTCAAGTGATTGGTCGTGAAGGCTCGGTGTTTTGCATCAGTCAACTGATTGGTCGTGAAGGCTCGGTGTTTTGCATCAGTCAAGTGATTGGCTGAGAAGGCTCGGTGTTTTGCATCAGTCAAGTGATTGGTCGTGAAGGCTCGGTGTTTTGCATCAGTCAAGTGATTGGTCGTGAAGGCTCGGTGTTTTGCATCAGTCAAGTGATTGGTTGAGAAGGCTCGGTGTTTTGTACCAGTCAAGTGATTGGTTGTGAAGGCTCGGTGTCATGCATCAGTCAAGTGATTGGTTGAGAAGGCTCGGTGTTTTGCATCAGTCAAGTGATTGGTTGAGAAGGCTCGGTGTTTTGCATCAGTCAAGTGATTGGCTGGAAAGATTGTCTCTGAAGTGACATATAACATGTTAAGTGGGGTGTTAAACTCTAGTCAACTCAACTCAAGACAGTTGTAGTGCACAGCACAGTGCAGTGTGTCTGGCTGTGTGTACTGTTTGGTGGTGTAGCTTCACATCGTCATCGTCGTCAAGTGACTGGTCAATCCCGGTACAACAGCGACTGAGGTACAGCCAGGTGTTCTACAGCAGTGATACAACACATAAACACTTCCTCACTGGTACGTCGTCATCCATATATCTACTGTAGTTTTACCTGAGGATGATGCTCTGTTTGCACGAATATTACACCATCAACAGCATGTACTAATCAGTCGTTACCTAGCTGCGGTCTAAAATTGGACACCATTGAAGACTTAGCTTAGTCGGCACAACTGGAGCTTATCTGTCAAATATTCATGTCTTAAAGACAATAATTTATCATCAGGATGCTATTCAAAGTCATTTTGTTCATTTTCAACTTGTTTCTATCTATTTAATGTACCCATACCATCCTAACAATGTGTGTCTATCGCCCAGTTTTTATTGTTATTACACCTGTTATTTGTCCATTATTACGTTTGTTATTTGTTTCTTTCTTTCTGCTCTGCTGTTATATGATGCCGCCTTCTGACAACATCAAGTCAATGAATGTTGTATTGTATCATGCTGTATTGCAGTATAAGTTGCATGTTTTATTTTCTGGCAGAATTTGTAGAGAAATTACCAATAAGCTGCTGTATATAGCAGGCGGGCACGACGATGATTCATTCATTCACTATTCAGCTGAGTACTTAGCTGACCGTACTAACGGTTGTGCTTATGCTGCAGTGTTGTGTCTGTCGTCATCGTCGTCTGTGATATATGTATCGTGGCTAAATGGTGCGTCCTAGAGCAAAAGTTACTATCGACAGCCTATGGGCAGTCATGTATGAGGAATCTATTGGTACCAAAATGAATGATCTTGACCTTTGTTTAGAGGTCGTATCAAGGTCATGTCAACGATTGCGTCACATTCGCTATTGATTATCTGAGAAACCGTTAGAGATAGAGGCTTGGTTCCAAAGGACCACCAATAGAAAATAGCCTACGGCGAGTCAAATCTGTGGCTGGATGTTGAGTTGGTTGTGTTGTGTAGGTGCTGAGGTGAAGATGATATTATCACAGTCTGGTCTCAGTCAGTCGCTGTTAGCACAGATCTGGTCAGTCAGTCAGTCTGTCTGTCTGTCTGTCTGTCTGTCTGTCTGTCTGTCAGTCTGTCTGTCAGTCTGTCAGTCTGTCTGTGTTGTAATTGATATATGCTGTATCGACAGTAGTTCAAGTACGTGATGTATTGTCTCGGCTATCTCAACTGATGGAAGAAGAGTGATATGATAGATTGCTTGCATAGGATGTCCCCTTCCATCGAGGCCTTCAAGTCTCGATTGATGGGCATCCCACCTTCTCTAGAGACATTCGTCCTGTTTTTACCTCACACTCCAGCACATTTTTTATCTGTCTGTGGAACTTGGATTTATCGTTTGCTTCCTGCACTTCATGCACATCTGCCATGCACGACATTACTCAACTCTGAGGAATGTGCATTATCGGAAAATAAGAAGAAGAAGAAGGATAGTTGCATGACAGAGCTACCACTGAGGCTTGTCTGTGAAACATGGTCTTCTATGTATTGCATTGTATTTTGTTAAACTTGACTACTGTAATGCTACTCTCTGCTGCCACCGTTCAAATCCCTTCAGCTGACTTACAACTCTCTTGCACATGTGTTGTCGTGTAAACTTCTAGATTCTCTCGCATCACTTTTGTCCTGAAGTCTCTTCACTGGTGCAATGTTAATTAACCCTTTGACGCCCACTGTTGCTATATGGGTACAGCTATAAAACATCCTGTGCCCGACCAGTTTTAGCCATCATTTGTAATTTTGACATCTTGGCACTCTGATACTCAGCCATGAGCGCCAGAGTGCCTGGATGTCAAAAATTACAAATGACGGGTTAACCCGATCTGGCACAGAATGCTATATAGCTGCTTCCTTATGGAAACAGAAAGTCAAAGGGTTAATAATTCTATAAGCTTTGCATGCAAAACTATGAGAAACACTCAAGTGAACTATCTGCACAAATTTTGATTGAGAGTTTGTGTTGTCAGGTCGTTGGCGGACGTCGACAACAATGGTAGTCTATCAGTGGATGAGTTCTGTGTTGCTATGCACCTTGTTGAAATGACCAAACTTGGTCAGACGCTGCCGACAGTCCTTCCAGCTGACCTCGTTCCTCCGGCGTACCGCACAGCAGTCTGTCGGTCACCGGTGTTGACTGCTGCTAACATGAACACATCTAGAACGTCTACCACGCCAGGTTCAGCGTTTAACTCTGAAATATTGCCGTGAACTAGTTATCATTGTGTCACTGTGTTGTGACTAAATACTGTATCTGTTAGCGAAGAGACAGTACTGTTGCCGCTGTGGTTGACTGCGTCATCATCAGCCTCATGTAGTAGACCACCATTGAGTTGTGTTAGTGGACACCTATTGACAATGTGACCCATAGACTGGCACTGGCCACAGTCACAGAATTCAGATGATACAAGGCTTCACTTGTGCAAGTTAGCATGACATGGGCCCTGGTCTGTCTGTAAGCGGTTCAGCAGTGTCCATGATTAGCGCAGCAGGTCGAAGCCAGGTTGCTGGATGGAAGGTTTGCATACTAGATGACTGATCACTAGAAGCCAACAACCAGTCGTCTTCCCATTCTGTTGTTATGTTGATGTGTGCTGCTTCTGGGGAGACAAGATGTTATAGTTTACGATATCAGCATGTAGTGGCCACTCGAGATTGTTCTCTACAGTGTTGTGAAGAGTGTCTATGGCCACTTTCCAATGAAGGCATGTGTTGATATTAACATTGGAAACAGCGATAAATTAACAGACATAAACCAGGAATAAACAGTCTTTTTGTTTAGTCTTTGCACTGACAGTGATGAAACGCTGTCAGTTATGCTGTCAGAGCTTGTGGTTGGCAGTAAATTGTTGTCTTGTTGTAGTAACGTCAACCATTGGTGTGAATGCTATCAATATGAACATGTCACCACCGCCGTCAGCTGCTGGTAGAACTACAACGACCAGTGAACCACTGAAGCCAGGTCAGTGCAATTGACATAGCAGTTTGAAGTATGATTCTGCAACGCCGTGAATTTTGTTAGCATCACGTTCTCGTTGTGTGAGTATTACTGAGTGATTACCCATACATGTACATATGTATAATATGCAGAGAACTTTCTGGCTTTGCCGGAAAGTTCTCTGAATATTATACATATTAATGTAAAAAAACTGCCGTTTTAATGCTAGTGTAACGATGACACTAATTAAACGTAGAAAACGGCAAAAATTCGTTTACTGTAATTTCGCGTGCTAAAATTTCATGGCATCATTACTATGTCATCATCTTCTGACATAGTGTAATGATGACAAGAAATTTTAGCGTACGAAAATACTGTAAACGAATTTTTGCCGTTTTCTACGTTTAATTAGTGTCATCGTTACACTAGCGTTAAAACGGCAGTTTTTTTACATTAATATTTGCTGTTTTATTATCACTGTTCTTTCAGGTCAGGATTG
>Ga0056114_1001453_pt1 | contig 10805 bp, 6 predicted proteins | sample WorMetHERISLAND1_FD_77005 | JGI IMG/M metagenome (GOLD analysis project Ga0056114, IMG submission 77005) | Marine gutless worms symbiont microbial communities from Max Planck institute for Marine Microbiology, Germany - Olavius loisae HERON... ...
CCCCTGTATGTGAACGAGCAATCGGTAATGAGCATTTATGTGAAAAGAAACGGACAGAGATAATAATAGTAACATGATATGTTCTTATATTTCTGCTAATTGGATGATGCTATGTAATTTTATGAAGCCTTGTTGGAAATATCTGGTTTTGTTGAAAATTTATAATTTAGATATTTTATGGTTTCTGTATTGACAGACATGGCTGAAAGGATATCAGACCATTCTGCTGCGAGTATGTATTCCGAGGGATCTTTAGTATGGGCCAAGATGTCTGGATATCCATGGTATGATTCTCATTTCGATGACTACATTTAGGTATAAGTAGAATTTAAGCCAAGTATAAGGCTTCACTAATTTGAACAATTGTTGATTTCTCACAATTAAACTTGCAAGTTTCATTATTTTTTCTAGTTGTTGTTTCTTATTCTGCTGTGAGTACACACGTGGCAGGTAAATATTTGAGAACAGGTTTTTGAAGTTTAATGGCATTTTTTGTTACCAAGTTTATCTGCTACAGTGAATTGGAACATCATATTGCCAGGGATGCTAATGAGACCATAAGATAGTGCGACCGTGATCTAGACTATGGAATGTGAGACCGAGACCAAAACCAAGGAGACCAGTGTAGTAAAATGCATAAAAGAACAATATGCTGGTAACCGTTTAGCAACAATACATATGTTACAGTCGGACGACGACGACAGACGGACGCAACATTGTAGCATAAGCGCGACCGTTAGTACGGTCGGCTAAAAACGATTTCTAATGAACTGGATTACGTCAGTGCTGAACTAAAGTAACACTGCGAGCTGTACGTGTAGGTGGCCTGCGATGATTGAACGTGATCCTGACTTCAACGCGTTCTGCGACGTCGGAATCGGTGCCGAGCACTTTGTATGTATTACTCACTCCACACAGTGCCAGACTAAGGGTTGTTGGAGGCCTATAGCTACGTACGTACCTGTAGGGGTCTTCAGTGGGGTCTGGGAACAAAGTCCCCTCGAGAAGCTGAAGCCTTTCTGTCAAGCGATACACAAATTTTGATGTTCTAGAGAACGAATACACAAAACATAGATCTCAGCTGTACTGCAGTGCCTATAAAAAATGCAACCTTGGCATTTTTGAGGGCCGATGTTTTTGGAGGGCGCCCTAAGGCTTTAGACTTGCTAGCCTAATGGTTAATCCGGCCATGACTTCACAGTCCTCACTCACATGAACATTGATAAACTCAGCCATGGTGCATTAGGGCTTTGTCGATTATGTGCTATACAAATCTACGTTTTACTTGCGTACTTGCTAACATGTTATTCACTGTCTGAGAGCTGTGCTATGAGAGGGTGAACCAGGGACATCCAGGGGCGTTCTAGTTACAACAGTTTGCAGTTCAGTAGTGAGCATGTTTGGGACTGATTTGGCAAGGATGTTCTTGGCCTTGGCCCTTGTTTGTCCTAGACAAGATTAAAGACAAGATTGTGGTCCTTGGTCCTGGCCTTGGCCTTGAAGGCTCAAATCCTTGGTCCGTGGTCTTGGCCTTGATGTGCTACGGCGGCCCTGAAACTATCGACTGATCTTACATCCAGACGACGGAAGAGTCATCCATATTCTAGGCTACCAATAAGCATGATGTTGACCTTGGCCTTCGTCCTTGGTCGTCCTTTGGGACAAAATTATGGTCCTTGGTCCTGGCCGTGGCCTTGAGGCTCGAGTCTAGAGGTCGACCGAATTTCGGCATCGGTTTCGGTTTCGGTGCCGAATGTGGATAAATGGGCACTATCGGTGGACATTTGGTTTCGGCCGAAAGCAGTCGTATCGCACTTTCGGTTTCGGCAGGCTGCATTTGGTAAATTCGGTGGTTGCCAAAAGTAGGTCACAGAGCTTGAGTAGCGGAGGCCAGAGTGCGCCAGACGTGGGGAGCCATTAGCCTCACTGTGTACTGATTATACCGAGGAAGCGGCCGCGTTGTCTGCGTCTGCATCTGGTACTGTGGGGCCTTGTGGCCGTGTCATTAATGACACACCGCGCGGCTGACATGATGGGGCTAAATGTGAAAGATATCAGATACACGGGATAGTTGGGCAATGTAGGCTACACTGGGCGAGACTGTTGCTGGCTTCTATAGTCATGTCGGCTCAGATACGATTGACTTTCGGTTTCGGTTTCGGTTTTCGGCCGAAAGTCCCTCTTTACTTTCGGTGGCACATACGGTTTCGGCCGAATGTGATACCTCACTTTCGGCCTACTTTCGGTTACTTTCGGTCGACCTCTACTCGAGTCCTTCTTAACAAGCCTGCTGATTGATTGATCGATTGACAGCTGAGTGTTTGTTTACATTGACAGCGGTTCTATCACGTGGTGTTCATTGGTAAACACGTGTCACGTGCCTGGATTCCTCAAACCCACGTCAGACCGTACACGGGCAGACAGACCAGCGCCAAGCTCAGCCCACTTGTACGTGTCTTTCACTGCTTCTCTCTCTCAGTCTGTCTGTCTTTGTTAGTAGGCCTATGTAAGTATGTAGCCTGTCTGTAATATAGACATTTATTCACAACTGATGCAGATATAAAAAAACACAAAAAACAAACACATTGCAAACAGTATAGTGTACGAACTAAGACTGACTACTGTCTACTCCGAACAGAACTAGCAAAGTAGCTGACTGACTATGGCAAACTTACTGCTACGTTCACATGCATACTGGAAACTGTAGCTATATACTAAATGTCTGTTGAGTTCATAAACAACACTACACTTTAGGTGAAGCAGGTCTGTCTGCTGAGAAATTGCCATCTACACAGATCATACAGCTAACTGTAAAGTAGTTCGCTGCAATAACTGTGACCTTCTCTTTGCCTGTGTTTTGCATCTGTCTGTCTGTCTGTCCAGAGGAATACTCGGGAGGTTCAGACTGTGTGAGTTAAGTAAGCAAGTAAGTGCATGAATCTGTAGAGTGCACAGTGTCATCTGGTGGCCAATCTGAGGCACTTAGGTGAGCTTGTAGACCTCTAATAATAAATTATTCCGTATGTTTATTTCCTCGTTTCATCACAGCCGTCGTCTAACAGTGTTTTAAATTTATACTCGAAGTCGTCGGATAACCGCTACTCATTTGCATGGAAGCTGCATGGTTTGGTGTTATTCAGAAATGTTCAGATTAACTTTGCTGTTATCCGGCATTGCGATACAGTACGATACGATAGGGGAGTTTAACATGGACTCAATTGCTGAGTGTGATCAGCTTAATCTAGCACACGTAGCGTCATCTTTTTTGTTAGGCCTATCCAGGCCTAGTAGATATACTTGAAAATGTTGGAACTTAACACTAAAGTTAACGCCGATTAGCCTATATCTCTAATCAGTTCATGTATTGTCGACAATTAACTCAGTAATAATTGTTACAAAAAGTGTCTATTACGATACGATACGATACGATAGAAGAGTTTGACGTGGACTCGAAAGCTGAGTATACAGCTTAATCTAGCACACGGTGTATTACTCTCTTTTCTAATGGAAACATGAACTCAGCCAATCCAGTCCATTAGGTTCCAGTGTTTCTCACGATGACGTTGTATTCTCATTCGCCAGGTGGCGTCACTAGACGGCCGTACTGTGTGTACTAGGAGAAGAAGCAGATCAATCGCTGTCAGAAGTTGTTGAATGAAGCCATCGACAGCGCAGACAGCGCCCTACAGCGCACTGACCAGGTACTGAGCCACAGTGTTGGAATTGACCTAAAAGAACTGGGGAGGGGGTCAGCTGCCGAAGCCCGAAATGTTTGAAATTTTGCACAGGGATTGAAATTTAAAGCTGATTTTCACTCAAAAATGAGTGTCTGTAGACATGAACTGGGGGGTACAACCCCAACCCCCAACCCCCCGACCATTCCAACCCGGCTGAGCCAGCTAAACCACACAGTATCAGGCATGTCAAGGTCTCAAGACCACTTTTGATCTCGGTCTCGTGAATTTCTTGTCTCAGTCTCATGTGAGCTGGTCTCGAGGTCACTAATCAACATTGGCTCCTAAATACTAAGCAAGTTATTTAGCCAACATGCTAAAATGATCACTAAATATTTATGCAATATTACCACAAATTCGGACTTGTTTCTTACCTACTGAACTTACTTGCTGGCGCCAATTCCACTGCCTGTTTATAACTTTATATGGTTCACCAGCATCTTGTTCTTTTATGCATTTGACTACACTACACTAGTCTCAATCTCGTTGGTTTTGCTCTCTCTCTCTGCTACTCTGCTCGTCTTATGGTCTCATTAACATTTGTGCAAGTATTTGTAAACTCGGCTATAAACTACGTTACTACGTGTAATAAACATCAAATTCACTGCTAAACTTTAATTCGGTTTTAGCATCAGTTTTAAGCTAAAATTACCAATGAACATAAGTTCTCAGTCGATACAAGTGATCGTTTATTTTTTCATTTGTATCTGTGAGTCACAGTTATTCCAGCTATTGTTTATTCAAATATCCAGTATAAGCATCCGAGTAGCCTGTATTTGTGATCGTCTGTTCTATTTTGTGAATTAATTTTCAGTTAGTTTTGTGATTTTTAGTTGTCTTTCTTCGGCTCAGTTTGTGCTAGTGCAGCGTGAGATCGACAAGCTGAGAATTGCCACGTTAATTGGCCACACTCTAGTTGTGTGTTTCTGTTCATGACTGGTCTAATGCAGCCTGCTGCTGTGGTGTCTCACGTAAACTCATCACTCATCTATGTAGGTTGCCTTGCTAACAGTCTCTTCTGTGTTTGCTGGAATTAACCCTTCAGTGCCCACTGTTGCCATATGGGTACAGCTATAAAGCTGTCATTTGTAATTTTTGACATCCGGGCACTCTGACGCTCAGCCCTGGGCGTCAGAGTGCCCGGATGTCAAAAATTACAAATGACGGTCTTAACCCGGTCTGGCACGGGATGCTTTATAGCTGTACCCATATGGCAACAGTGGGCGTCGAAGGGTTAATAAGTCTCGTAAATTAGTGGTGTGCGGGGTGTTAAATCGTTGCTGATTGGTGATGTTCAGGAGAGGATTGAGAAGTACTCGTTCAAGGCGCACTACACACCTAAACGTGCTTCAGCTGACCACAGCTCAGAGAAAAGTAACATAACAACTATTATTATGTGGCCCACCTCTATGGGTCGCATTAAGTATTGCATCTTCTCTGTCTGTCTGTCTGTCTGTTCCGTGGCTCCAGTTTCCTCGAAAACGGGGAAACTAGAAAGACAGAAACTTAGAAACTTCTTCTAATTTGGCGGAAACATAGTGGTGGACAAGAGTGACTGTGGGAGTGGGGAATTTCAGATCTGAAGGTCAGAGGTCAAGGTCACTGGGAACAAAAACGTGTGCCCGATGATTGATAGTGTAATGCCCAGCTGTTGTGGAGCAGGGGAATTTCAGATCTGAAGGTCAAAAGTAGTGTGCGAATTAAGGGAGGGTCAGAAGGGGTCAAACCCTACCAAAAGTATGAGGGACCCATGCAAACATGTAATATGTTGGGACCCTGGGTGGGTCGCATAAAATCCCCTTATTGTTAACTGCATCAGTTATATGATAAGAGCATGACTAGTGACAACAGTTTATTTTCAATGACAATGAACATCATTACAATTTGGAAACAAAATTAACGCTCTGTATCAACACTATAATTGAACTATTACTTACTTTAAAAGAATTTTAAAGACAACATTACAGTGACGTTCAGTGTCGTCCTGACAGAGGCTATGGGAGTGGGTCCTGAATCCGGACCCCTTCGACCCCGTGCATGCGCGCTGCCTCGCCTGCAGAATTAGGACCCCTCCAAAAGTACTTCCCTGTTTCGCACACTGGTAAAAGGTCAAGGCCACTGGGAACGAAAATGTGTGGTCGTACTGGTCGACGATTGATAGTGTAACGCCCAGTTGTTGTTCAATGTTCACACGTGACTGCAGCCGTGCAGTTATACCACTCCAGGCGCTATGAGTAGAGATAGGCCCTACGAGTGTGACAGTGGAATTATGTGGAATAAACATAAAATTAATTACCCCGTAAATGATTAATCTTTAGCCGACCGTACTAACGGTCGTGCTTGTGCTACAGTGTTGCGTCTGTCGTCAGTCGTCTGTGACGTATGTGTTGTGGGTAAACGGTGCGTCTTGCCAAAACCTGTCTGAAAAAGCAAATACGAAATGGCCTATGGGGAATCCAGTGGTCACGTGAATGATGACGTCACGTGACACTGAATGAGCAAAGTCGTGACCCCAATACGTTTAGGGCCCAATATCTCGACAACAGCTGGATATGCTATTTAGCAACAATCGCTAATTACTAGTTAGTCTGCTGTGAGGCAGCTCGGTCAGCTCTCCTTGTGACTGCTTGGCTTCTTGTTTGCCATTATCTTAACCCTCTGACGCCCTCTGTTGCCATATGGGTACAGCTGTAAAGCATCCTGTGCCAGATTGGGTTAAGGCTTAAGCCGTCATTTGCAATTTTTGACATCCGGGCACTCTGACGCTCAGTCCTGAGCGTCAGAGTGCCTGGATGTCTAAAATTACAAATGACGGATCAACTCAGTCTGCAGGCACAGGATGCATTATAGCTGTACGTATATGGCTACAGAGGGCGTCAGAGGGTTAATGTACCCTGCTTGCAGTAATGTCAATGATCTTTGTCAATACTACTATACAACTTGGGGGGATGTCCCTCCCTCTCTATACATCAGTCATTCCTGGCTGGACACCACCCTGATCGCCCTATGATGTTGACTGTTCTGAGCACATAACGTTCATTAATTGACTCGCTGCAGGAAAGACGACGAAGAAGAAGAATTCGAGGAGTGCCGATGGTAAACACAAGTCAGACTCCGCAGCCGAGGCGAAGAAAGACAAGATCAAGTTCAAACCTCCGGAGTTGTCCAGACCTTCTCCGTCCACCTCCTCAAGTCAAGAGGATGACGAGTTGTCCTTTCGGCGCTCTGAAGACTTGACAGGCCACAAGGTGCTGGGAGAGGTAGTGGATGTGAGTCCGAAGCAGATCATCAAGGAGGAATTCCTTGAGACCTCCGGCAAGTCCAATATCAGCTCCGATGTCAGGACCATGCAGAAAGAGAAGAAGAGTAGGAAGGTTGACCAGAAGGAGAACAAAGAGACGTCAGGAGAAGGGTTTGAGTCTTCCGTGGTCAATGATTTGGTCAAGCAGGAAAAGAAGAAGAAGAAGAAGAAGAGAAAGGGTGCGGAACTTGACGGGGAAGGGATAGCGGACCCGAAGAAACCACGGACGAAGAAACCCAAAATCCAGCCGCCGGAAGATCGGGAGAAACCACTCGTGAAAAAAGCCAAAACCCAGATGCCAGAAGATGAGATCTCGAAGGGCCCAGATCTGGTCGAGGAGATGACACCAGAGGATGTTGATCTGGCAAACCAGAAGTCCATTGGTTGTTTTTCCCCGGAGTTTGGTCCACGTGGAGAGGAAGGTGTACCAAAGTGGGTCACCTCAAAGCCGGAAAAGCCCAAGTTTGGTGTGAATCCGGTGCTCAGTTCAACCAAATCTGATTCGTTTGAGCACGAATCTAGTAGGTCTGGGAATTCCAGTCCTGCGATCTTGGCGTCACCAAAACTGGAAAAGCCGTGTATGAAGGAGGGTCCACCGAAGCCGATGAAGCCAAAGTTCGGGGTCAAACCATCGACGACCAGTTCAAGCCGCGGGAACCCGTCATGTTCTTCAGACCTGGCACTGAGCAAGGACGATCAGGAGGGGAAAGAAGATCTCTCAAGACCGAAGAAGGTTCTCGAGTGTGGAGCCGCGGACCTGGCTCGGGAATTGGGTGAAATCATGAAGGAAACGGAGGAGGAAATCTGCGCCGTTGAGCGCCTCAAGATCCCGGTCATCAAACCTAGGAAGACTGTGCCAGTGTTCCGCAAGACCACTTCCAGCATGTAACCAGGAGCCAGTTACTTAGAACAGTTGCCTCTTTGATGCCACTCTTGCCATATGTGTAGAGAGCTATAAAGCATCCTGTGCCAGACCGGGTTAAGCCGTCAGTTGTAATTTTTGACATCTGGGCACTCTGACGCTCAGTCCTGAGCGTCAGAGTGCCCGGATGTCAAAAATTACAAATAACAGCTTAACCCCAGTCTGGCACTAACCCGGTCTGGCACAGGATGCTTTATAGCTGTACCCATGTGGCAACTGTTGGCATCAAAGGGTTAAGTTCGTTATTCATTCCCTGTGATTCTGCTGTAGCCTACACTTTTTATCTGTTTCTGCTGCAGTACCGCTACCGGTGGTTTGCTGTAGATTTGGTTGTTTTGATTTTCGTGTTTTTATTTGACAAATAATTGTAGTTTATAGGTATACACATAGCCTAGTTACGATTGTGTTTGGCTGGCTATTTGGTAGACACAGGAGAGCCAATCATCCTGTGGCCGGGGCTGAGGGCTTTAGCAGATTAGTCGATGGAGAAACCGACCCTGTTTTGTCTCAGTTTATCTAGTCGAATACCAAGCCGGAATATTACTGAAACGCTTTGCCAATGTTCCCAGTAGTATGTAATTAATAAGTAAGTAAGTAAGTAATTAAGTCGTTGTTTTAGAGTTCTTTATACGATGCCTTAGCCCGGTAGACAGTCGTTTGTGTTGTCGATGTTGCTGCAGTGCCTAGTGTAGACTGCAGAATTTGCTCAGCGTTATACAATCCTCAGCATGTTTTAACGTCTACTTTTTCCCGTTTAACCCTTTGGCGCCCAATGCTGCCATATGGGTACAGCTATAAAGCATCCCGTGCCATGCAGACCGGATTAAGCCATTGTAATTTTTAACATCCGGGCACTGTGACGCTCAGGCAGCCGTGAGCGTCAGAGTGCCCGGATGTCAAAAAATACAAATGACTGCTTAACCCGGTCTGGCACAGGATGCTTTATGGCTGTACTCATATGGCAACATTGGGTGCCAAAGGGTTAACTTCATTGATAACCATGTGGAAATCTATGAATGTTGGTGCAAAAATCATGCTAATTTCTGTTCGTTTTGTTGTTGATCGTGAGAGACAGGCGTGCATGTCTTGACAGTTCATTTTGCGCCTATACAGTACGTGCATTTTTACTGGTTTCGTAGTGAGTTGGCGTCATTTTTTGCGTCACCGTGTGTGGAATTTGACGGTTAGCTGTGAATCAGTGTAGACGCTGAGTAGGCTACGTTTGAACTGTTTTGCGTTCAACAGTGAAATAAACTCATTGCGATTTCCGACTGCTTTGTTGTTGAAATCCCGACTGAAGTTTCTGAAGTTACGACCCAGGCGAGGTATAAGCTTAGATACTGTTAGGTCACCTCGATCATCCAAATAAAGCCGGTATCAATGTCTGTACGTCCGTCCGTCTGTCCGTCCGTCCACGGCTTTAAAGCGTCAATATCTTGAAAACAGTAACAGTTATACGGCCAACGTTACTATCAGCGAATAACAATTAAGAAGTCGCATATGCGCTTTCGATTGACCTTGAACTGCTCTAATCTCAAGTTTTGGCAGAATTAGCGTGATTTCGCGAATTTGGGAGCCATAAGCGGCTAAGATAGACCCGTAGGCCTAATGTTAGTGACGGAATTGTAGCCATGTACTTTTCAGTGGTGCATTGGCCAAGATTAGGCTACGATGATGAGACACATGCACCTGCTTCAAGTCCAGACCCCGCTGCTTCGAGCGCGGACCCCCTGTTATCGGTTGCTGAACTGGGCAATACGATACGATAGGCTACGATAGCAGAGTTTAACGTGGATTCGAAAGCTGAGTATTCAGCTTTATCTAGCACACGTAGCCAGAAAAGAAACTAAAACAAACAACGCCAGTGCCCCTTTAATACAGTACAGGTTAAGATCCGTGAAGGCAGTCCGGAAGGAATAAGAGTGACTATGGAGGAAAGGATGTATGAAAGAGATGAGGTCGAGGGAGTGACAGATGGTGAGAACGAAGATGATGACTGTGATGAGGTGATATGCGTAGGATGAGGTGAGCCAGGAGGACAGTGAACAGAATGAGGTTGACGGAATGAAGAAGGGAGCTGATTCCAAAGGTGAGGTGATGCATATGTCGCAATGAGCGACCCGTGAGGTCGGGAGCGCGTTGGTGAGTTGATTTGATGTAATGTGATACGATCATATCCAGACAGGATAAGAGGACTGACCTGATCATGTCTGATGGCTGGTGGGCAACTGTTACTATGTTAATAGTGGGCCACAATTCGGACTGGTGATCGTCACGGCTGAGCTGTATGTGTGTGTGTGTGTGTGTGAGGGGACGGAGAGTGGCTTGGAGAGGGAGAGGGGCAGGCTTCAGTTTTTGTGCTGGAATAGAGCTGTGTTCTATTAGGCTACGTGCAAGAAACTGGTACCAGAAAAAAACGGTACCACTGCCAGATTGACCGACAAACGTGCAAATTTCTGGTACCAGACGACTTGTAGTTGTACCAGGGCTGCAAAAAAACCTAGGTTTTAAAGAATTCTTTTAGCTTTTTAGGTTTTAGATTTTTAAAGGTTTTTAAAGGTTTTTTTAGGTTTTAATGTGGAAGTGCCCTGTGGGAGGACCGGACACAATATCTTCAGACAAATCGATTGAGGGCATTATAGAGTGTGATTGAGGGAGCAACGTCGTTAAAGTTAGCGTATGATTCAAATTCATGAGTTCTAACTTCTGAAGTTTTTACCGCGCGATGCACTTTAGTGCAAAGCGCGGTATTGCGATCGCATGTCGTCTGTCTGACCGTCCGTCCGTCCGTCTGTGACGTTGGTGAATTGTGATCACATAGGTTGGAATTCTTCAAAAATAATTTCAC
>Ga0056114_1001454_pt1 | contig 10805 bp, 9 predicted proteins | sample WorMetHERISLAND1_FD_77005 | JGI IMG/M metagenome (GOLD analysis project Ga0056114, IMG submission 77005) | Marine gutless worms symbiont microbial communities from Max Planck institute for Marine Microbiology, Germany - Olavius loisae HERON... ...
GAAGTTTGACGAGTTAAACGACTGTAAATTGTTCAGCGCAAAAGGAAATGAATGAATGACGTCACAATATCACTACGGCATTTACTCACAGAATCGCGCTGCAGAGCGCCACATCTTACACTTGTAAAAACCGTCGCCCGTATAACCTATACTGTGTTGGTAGAGACGTTAAACCCTGCTCAATCAATCAATCAATCTTCTTTCTGATGTTTGAAATATGTTGCTGCAGTAGGTGTCGAAACATATCCTGATCCAGGAGAAACTAAGTCATAAAGCACAGATTGTCAGGACATCAAAGATCTGCTGCTGCCAGTGAAAATTACAGCATTCTCGTCCATTGCTAGAAGCTACTTCATCCATCCCTGGTCAGTTTTCAGACAGGTGCTTCTATGATTCCTTTCCTACATAGTGATCGGGCGAAGATGACAAAGAGCATTCTGGCATGCTTTGTTAAACCTGAGATTAGAAGGAACTATACTCTCAATCGACGTCACTGAAGACAAGAACCTGTGCACATACATCAAAACAAAGTGGACATTGGCTTTTCTGCTCACAAAATTTTGAAAGAATTGCAAACAAAAAGTAAGTGATCGTCAGGACATGGAGTTTCGCATCGAAACGAAGTTATGTCCGAGGGACAGTTTAACAGTTGACACTGAAGTATTCATTAACAATGAATAATGGATTCACGCTGAATGCTGCTATGCACGAGACAAACAAAACCCATTTTCACAGTGTTCTTTCCAAACTCACAGAAGCTGGCAGATTTCCTGAAGAAGGTTATGTGGATGAGGCCATAACAGAGTACGTTGGCTTCATTGACTGTTATTGTTAAATGCCAGGCAGATTTTGTGGCGTTTCAGCCAAGACTGGTCGAGTAGACTGTCCAGTTGTTGTACATCCTTATGGCTGCTCCCAATACGTGAAATTTTGAGTTGCTGTAAAACAGGAGAAGCAACAGTTGAACGGGTTTTTTCGCTTGGTGGTGTTTTAGATGCTGATAATGTCCATAAGCTGCCCCATGCATAGCTACATACATCTAGGATTACCCAAAGTATTTTTGCTGTTTTAGAGGAGTGATATCGTTCTTACAATGAGTTTTAAACTGGTAAGTTTTTTACATTTATATTTGCCGTTTTACTACGACGTCACTGAAGACAAGAACCTGTGCACATAGCCCTACACCAAAATGGACATTGGCTTTTCTGCTCACAAAATTTTGAAAGAATTGCAAATAGGGAAGAAAGTAAGTGATGTCAGGACATGGAGTTTCGCGTGGAAATAAAGTTATGTCCGAGGGACAGTTTAACAGTTGATACTGATAATACTGATAATATACAAACCGAATTATAGCCGATTTTGTCTCAAATTTTGTTGCCATGACAACCAGGATCGCTCCTCTTCAAATTTGACTGACATCATTGGATCGTCTGTCCCTGAGAACCCCCTGGTAGACGCAAGCATCTCAGAGATATATCTTACACAAGACGAGTTATACGCGATTGTCTTAAATTTCATTACCATGGCAACCGGTGGTCGTGGTAGAATTGTCTGACATCATTCAATAGCCCACCCACGAATACCACCTACTAGGCGCAGGCAGCACCGCGATATTTTCTATACGAGCGGAGTTATAGCCTTTTTGTCTCAAATGTCGTTTTCATGGCAACCAGGATCAGTCCTCTTAAAATTTGACTGACATCATTTGATAGCTTGTCCCGGGAACCGCCCGCCTGTTAGACCCAAGCATCTCGGAGATATCTTATACAAGACGAGTTATAGACGATTTTATCTTAAATTTCGTTTGGTCGTGGCAGAATTTGTCTGACATCATTCAATAGCCCACCCACAAATACCCCTAGGCACAAGCGGTATACCGCGATATTTTCTATACGAGCGGAGTCTGTTTTGTTTGTTTTGTCTCAATTTCGTTGCCATGGCAACCAGGGTCGGTCGTTGTAAAATTTGATTGACGTCATTTGATAACCTATCCCGGAGAACCCCATGTTTCCCCACGTTTTTCGAATTTAGTGACGATCGGTTTAGGGGTTTAGCGTCGGCTGAGGGTCAAAGTTTGCCATTCCCCATTGACTTTGACGGTCGTCCTTACAACACTCTCACACTACCGTGTGAGAGTGTGATCAAAAACATTTATTAGGTCATATCGTTTGTTTTGGCCGGTGCGGTCTGTCAACGGCTTACTTTACAGAAATGAATGAATGAATGACCTGCGTTTCGTTAGTGCCACGTCATAAAACCACAGGAAGTTGTCCAGTCAGTCAGCCGAAACTGAAATGAGTCTGCTGGCACCTGAAACTGCATTACGTAACTATGACGTTATCATGTTGGCCTCTCGAGTCCTACGTCAGCTCTCCGTTACTGCTTGTGGGTTAATGCATTGCCTCAGCAACCTCGGTACTAATCACTGAGTCATGATGGTTTTGTGTTATGTTTCAGTCACGTAAAGTGATAACTAGAGATTTGGGATTTAAAAAGTAGCCTACGTCATTGGTTATAACGGAGGCTGCCTAGCTGGACTGACGACGATCGAAAGTGAAAGTAAAATTTCCAATGGATGACGGACGGGAAAACCCGCCAGCTGTTAACCACCGCAGTCATGAACTACCAGATGTTCAAACACCTAAGCTTAAAAATTATGTTAAGGCCTGGCCTCGATGCCGAAAGTTTAGCCTCGACCTCGGCCTCAAGCTAAAGCTTTTGGCCTCGGTCTGTCATCGTTGTTAGCAAATGGGCCTCGTAAAAATTGTATGATTAGAATTTGAGTAAGCCTATACAGACCGTCTGGACTGACACAGCCACAGCCACATATCAGCCACATTACATTATTAAGTCTTACACGAGCTTGAATCATGAATGATAGCTTGAATTCCATATTTAAATTTTCACCATAACAAATGTTGTTTGTCAGTCCTGAATCCATTACGCTGCTTACTAAACAGTCACTGTATTTGGAATTTTGGATTGTATCTATCTGAGAACTTTGGTCATTTTACAGTAGGCCCTGGTGGTTTTTTAAAATATGTTTATAGATTGGTAAGCCTGCTGACCTAGATTTTATGTGACAAGTGTGACTGAATGCATGCATGCATGTAAACCCATTTGTTGTATGCTGTATTCATGTAAGTTTAGTGCAGTTGTGTAGTGTCACAGCTTTGGTTGCATTCACCACAGTGGATTGATGTAGACCTATTTTCTTTATTCAACAAACTAGCAGTGTCCACGTCCACGTCACACCGTAATCAAGTGTATTCAGTATTATTTTACATTACACTAAAAACCAAACTGATACTGTCTAGTGCACGGAGGTGGTGCGGAGTTCACTAAATAACTGTTTGTTTCATCTGTAATACTTTAATACTATAATACTTTGCAATTTTGCATTATACAGCATTTCTGACACTGCCACTGATTGGTGGCCTGAGATTAGTTAGTATAAGTAAGCAGTTTATTACACAATTATTTTACATTACACATTTGCCACTCATACGCACATGCTTACAATAAAATACTATAATAAAAAATATGAAATGTAAGACTGTAAAACAAATACAAAACAGGAACACAGCAAAATGGTAAATGGCTTCCGATATTATAGAGCACTTGAAAGCGTCAGCATAGCATCAGCTTTATCTAGCGCTCTTACCATTTACCCACGCCAGATTGGAGTCCATCAAACGCTGACTCCAATTTCCTACAGCTCGGAAGAAGGAGTGGTGGCCGGCCACAGCGGACAATTTACCCCAGGCGGTTACCTGTCAGCTGTGATACACACTACGTTAGCAGGCATCGAACCCACAACCTTCCGATTGTTAGTCCGACGCGCCACCACAAAGCAGCAAAAAAAATCTGTAACATAAGCTACATGTAAATATAATAATGCAGATATCGGTCAATAAAATACATCTTGTCCTGTTGCACAACCGTTTCATCAGAAAGTGCCACTGATGTGTGAAAAATCCAGTTATTGTTAAGAAGACGCACATAATTTAGTAACAATTTACAGAAAAGTTTGTGTCAAAAGTGCACCAAAATACGTTATTTTCACGCAGAAACATTTAGAAATTTTCTGGGGAGGGGTATCCCCTCCCAGACCCAACCCCCACTGAGGATCGGGACACACCCTTTCTTGGCCCCACCCCCTTTGGCGCCTCATGCTCTCCGAGTACCGACTAAGAAATCCTGGATCCGCCCCTCAGATCAGATCAGATAGCCCTAATAGTTTATTAAGTCATCGGTACACCCCATTGAGATACATAAAGCTATGATATAACGCATTAAACATCATAAGCATTATGTATGTACAAAGTCAAAACAGAGTAGTAGAACATACGTAAAGAGATACGAAAGTCAATAGACCTCACTGAATTGATTGATTGATTGAGCAGGGTTTAACGTCTCCGCCAACACATTATAGGGTATACGGGCGACGGTTTTTTACAGGTCAGAAGACCCAACCAACAGTATCAAAGTACTGAAGGAGATGCTACAAAATACAAAGAAACCTCAGAGACCTCACTGAAAAGCATTCGAGCAATAAAATTACATCTAACTGTCAGTGTCATAGTACGACAATTTGCAGGTAAGTGGAGTTTGGCACTAAGCGTTAGATTATAATATATTATGATATCGTACACAGAATACACAAAAGAAGTGCAAAACAGAAGAAAAATGCAGCTAACTACTAACACAACGCAAAAACTATCAATCAACACCTTAACAAGTTAACATCACTGACAGAGAAGCTGTCCAGTCCAAACAAAACACATCAGATCTGATGAACAACAATTCCAAAACATTGCGCCCGTGCAGCGTCTTCAGGACTAACGTAGTAGGCCTATCAACAACAGTATGATGTGGCCTTAGTTTATGTTGTAGTCTTTTAGTCTTTTGCAGCATATTCTTATGATATGATGAAGTTTATTCGCAAAACAAAAATGAAACAAAAACAAAAATGGCAGAAGTAATGTACAACACTACAAATACGAGTAGTCTCAACAATGTTATAACAGCTAGGCCATACTATATATGAATGCTTTTCTTAGTCTCATTTCAGGAACACATACACGTGAACGTTGTCAATTCAAAACAAAATATTCTCAGATACACAAATATGCTCTCAAGCACGTCTTGCAATGTCAACATTTTCTTCAAAAACGTTAATTTTTCTCGGTTGAAAAATTATTAAAATCTAGACGTTCATAAACACTGAAGTTCTGCTACAAATTACCGCGTATTTAACCGAAACATCTAGGCCAGTGTGAAGTATTTTTACGTAGCTTCACAAATCACTATTTAAATTATTACTAGTAAACGAAAAGACTCCATTAACTCCATATCTATCGTTTCAGAATAAAACAACAAATACATGTAGATGATATATTATAGTGATAAATAAATATAATGAAGACTGACTATTCGAGGTACAATACAATAGAATATGGCAAAGTAAATTCTGCAGACAATGCACACTAATAACATTATAAACATATGATATATAATATGTAGTCGAAAAGAAGTCCCATCTATAAAGAATGATAAGCTTTAAAACAAAAAACACGCATAAACAATTAAATACATACATGTATCCAAAACGTGCTTAAAAAGCTAATACCAATTTCATGCAGTAATATATACGACAAGACAAAAATACAAAATACAACACAATTAAAACTAACTTGTAAACTATACAGTATGTCTTCAGTCTCTCTCTTTCATCTCTGTTCTTTACACTTTCAACCTTTTTTCTATTTTTTTAGTATTAGTATAATATTTTTCATTTCTTTTTCACATCGTATAGCACGCTATTGTTTGTAGATATATTCGCTGTCGCAAGAGCAAACATTTCAATCACGATTGCAGGAACTATCAGTAGCACCGTGCGATATAGGGCATACATACATGCCATAATGAATATGGCAAAGTAAACCCACAGACATATAGGCCTATGCACCAAATAGAAGTCACAGCCATAAAAAATGATAACCTTTAAAAACAAAAACATGAATAAATAATTAAATATACTGGGTAGGCCAAAAAAGCGGGGCCACTTTGTTTTACTGCCTTTAGAAATATTGAACAGATTTGGCACTAATCACAGTCTCTTCATTCTGAACATCATGCCATAATTTATTTGAATCAATCTTGGAAAATAGTGACGCCATCTGGCGAATAACATTAACCGCAAATAAAAAGTGATAAAAAAGTGACGAATTGGCAACGACTGGGCCATGCGGTAGTTTCTGCCATGCTCTGACAATATTGCCCTCTTTATTTTGTCAACTGAGCAGAAACTTTGATGATGGTAGACCGTCTGCTGAAGAGCGCCCCTCGCGCCCCAGATGGCAAGTTAACCGTGTTCAAATCCAGGCTATTTGGTAGAAAAAATGTTTGGCTCAGTGAACTGCAGCTAGTTCTCACGCTGCAAGTTTCTGTGTTTCTGGCCGTGTGAGAGGGAGCACCGTCATGCTGCAGTGACCATTTGTAACGGCCACATCTCACCTTTATGTCGGCTAGCTAGTCTTTGCCAAGCATCACGTCACATGGTGTCTATAACTTTCCGCCTGGTTGAATGTAAACTACTTCTGCATAGCCCATGCGCAACACAGTGACGGACACCGTAGCACTGCGGCTGGAATATTCGCATTCGCATTGTCAGACCTCTGGCGTTAATGTTTTTCTTGAGAGCAGCTGATGAGTAAATGTGGTCATTCTTACGTCATTAATTAAAAAAGTGAATAGCAATGCAAACAGGTTGGCTGAAATGATGTAAGAAGATGATCACCAATTCAAAATTTGTAGTTGTAGAAGTGTGATTGTCTTTCGCCAGATGGCGCCACTATTTTCCAAAGCTGGTTTAAATAAATTCTGGTACGATTTCAGAATGAAGTGACTTTGATTTGTGCTAAATTTGGTAAAGATCTATTCAGTATTTCTAAAGTTATATACCATAAAACAAAGTGGCCCCGGTTTTTTGGCCTACCCTGTATATATGCACCGAAAACATGCTCAAAAAGCTTCATGCCACTTTCATGCAGTAATACACCAAAAGACAAAAAAATACAAAATATACAACACAATTAAAACTAACTCGTAAACTATACAGTACATCTTCAATCTCTCTTTCATTTCTGTTTTTTTACACTTTCAACCTTTTTGTGTTTTTTTGTATAATGTTTTTCATTTCTGTTATCACAATGTAGCACGTTAGTGTGTGTTTCTGAGTACGATGTTGCAAGAACAATACCCCAAGCACGACTGCACAAACTGTTCGTGGCACCGTGCGATATACGCGCCACAAATAACAATGGTGGCCACTGGAAAGGGCCGGGGGTTGCGTGGTCATCTCGCGTACTTTTCTCTGATGATCGCCCGACTCAGCTTCAGCACACTCCTGCCGAATTTGAGAGGGTTCGGTTAAAAACCGGCGGAGGTATAGTTTCAGGGGAGTATACAAAATTCGAGATTTCTGGCCAATCAATGGCTACATCTCGGAAACGATTGAGCCATAGTCACTACAGTGCAGGACTAACAGGAGTAACAGGACGCTGTTAGAAAATCATTTGTGAGCTATCAAACTGCGTGACCTTTCACGACCTTGAGTGAACTATGAAGGTGGTTACGCGCTGTATTCGGTTTTTGCACGCAGTGTTCCCGAATGCCGATATCTGGAAACTTGTGCACGGTTTATCTCTGCCGTTAATAGCATTCATCGTGTGATGTCTTTCGAACGTCCATACCGCAGTGATAGCAGATAATGATTCAGGGTTACTTGGTCGGTCCGGTTTTCGTCGGGTTTACGAGAGAAATGTCCGGACGGTGCCACGAATGTACGTCCTGCAGATTGGACAGTTCCTCAGTTTGGGCGCGCAGTGGTCACATGAAACTAGATGTCCGCAAGGCAGAAAGACGGTGTTGACGTCATTGTCCATGCAGACTTTACACGTCGTCGCCTCGTGAAGTCGACGATTCTCCTCCATCAACATCTCTTCCTCATCCTCCTCCTCTTCATCTCCATCTGTACACAGTACTTTCTTATTGCAAACAGACTACGACAGACTATGCTGAGGGCTATTCTACTCTGACAGGCTGATACCCCCTTCCCTGCTCTTCTAATTTATGGCTCCCAGGGGGTGACACTGACATAGCCCCTCGCTGTTTCGGCTACGACCCTTCAAAATACAACTGAAAACTAAACTCCCGGTGTGAACTGAGGAGGGTGTGCCCCTCACCATATCTATTGGCTCACTGCTATTTTTTGCCAACGCCAACTAACATTCTTGTCTGCAAACTGCACGGATGTCCAAATAATAATAATAATAAACGCTAATAAACGCGTTTAATGTTAAAAAATAACAAAAGTTGATAATTAACGTTTACATTTTCTCCCAACGAAAGTTTGTAGTTAATTTTTTGCAGTTTCATGCAAATTAAAAATTCCAGTTTGTTGCTGCAGCAGTCATCAAATTCATTCCCAGATACTACAAAATAAACAAATGTTTGGCTTCTTATCATATGCTTCGTTTCACTTCAGCTATTCGACAAAGCTTTTTCTAAATTTAGCGATTGTTAATTTTTTGGTAAACGTTGCAAACTTTTATTATGGCAAAGTCAAACTGTAGGCTATGGCAGCTGACTTTTCATTGTAACAAAACAGATAAAAGGAGTAATGTTAGAATAATAAGTTCTCACTACTAACGACAAAATATGAGTAGGTTTTAACATAGTCTGGAGCGTATTATACGAGCATCGCGAGTATAATCACTCCAGACTATTTTAAAACTTCCTTATATCACCGTCATGACGACCCACTTTCAGGCCATCAGCGAGTTGGCAGGCGTTATCACCGTTCACACATGTGGCCTGTAGCGACGCTGTGAGTTGCCGGTAGTTTTTGTGCCGTAAAATCGTGGAAATCACGGAATTATTTGCGTTATTTTGGCAGTTTTAACTTGTTTGCCGTTAACAAAGACATTTTGTATTTCGCTGAGGTCGTTTATTTACTATTTTCACGGTATATATCGTGTCCGTATTTCTATAGCGTGTTTCTATAATGGACGTGCTTGCGATCGATTTTCGGCGTGGTCGTGTTCACTGAAGCGTGCGGTCTATAACACTCCAGACAGCCAGTGTCTGTAGTGTTATATATACCGTTTATCCACTTTAGACACAATGCAAAAGATAGGAGTCTGGGAGTGGGTCGTGATACAAGATTCACACTGAACTTTCCTGTCGGTATGAAACAGTGATGACTTAGTAACAGAACACCATCGCACTGGTAGTCTATCACGACGTGTAACACACAGCCGGGTACTTACCAAGTCTGTTTGCTATTCTTGTCGTATTTTCAGTGGTTTCAGTGGCTTGTTGTCTCGCGAAGTCCCCAGTCACCGGCTGACGATCGCTGCTGCCAGACAACTGTCCTTGCAGATTGTTCTCGTGTTGCGGCGCCGTGCGGTTAGTAGCGGTGACGTCAGCGGGAGGAGGGATCGTCGAAGTCGCGGCCGCCGCAGAAGCGGTGCTGCTTCCCGGTTCATCGGAAGTAGATGTAGAGTGAGCGACGTCACCCATCACGTTGAGTGCTGCCATCTGACGGACAGGCGAATTGACAGGATGAAGCGGGACGTTGCCGACGTCTTGTCGCAGTACGAAAGGACAGTCAGGGAAGTGTCTCTGGTGCTCGCGGTCCGGGACGTCCCCTGACCGCCACCGGCGGAGCACACGGCGGCAGAACGCGCAGCGGGTGCGGTCAACTTCTCCCGTGTAGAAGAACCCAGCGCGTGCGAGGTCAGGCGGCTGGACAACACCAGACAACGGCCAGTCTTCGAACGTCGACAGCCGCGTGGCCTCGTGTCTCAGCAGACGATAGTCCGGGTTCGCACGGTCAATTGTTTCTCGGCGGGCACCTGCTTCCGAGTCACGTGACGTCGCAGTGCCTCCTCCTACTGGTGGAACCTGGCCGTCAATCACGCCGTGTCGTTGGGCACGTTCCGTTGCCGAGCGGTAGACAGCCATGATGTTTGACTGTTCCGTCGACGACGAACCTCCGTTAAGACTGGTCGACGGGCTGTCAAGTCTTCTGTTCAGTTCCTCCTGGTCGTCAGAGAAGAACGAACAGTACGGTGAACGCAGTCGGTGCTCGTTGAGGGGATTCACGTTTCTAGTGCTCCAGTCCTTGATGACGAGACCACACAGAGGACAGGTGACTTGGTCCGACACACCAGTGTACACAAAGCCGGAACTCGCCAGCGTTAAGCAGGAAATCGATGTGTCGGCTGGCCAGTTAACATACGTAGCGAGTCGATCAAGATTTCCCATCGAACCAATGCGTACTTCCCGTTGCTGACGAAACGTACCGGTATAGTTGAACTTGATATGCTTTGACGAAACGGTAATACCTGCAGAGAATACGGTAATTTACCTCATCAATTTATTTCATCTAGAGGGCACAGACCTAAGTAGGCCCTTAGGCTATACAAACTTTCAGACACAGGATGTCAGTGACTTGCTACTTCATCAGTCTTCAAGGTCGAGCTGGTTCATCTTAACATGGGGTCTGTGTGTATAAACAAGCCGTACATTTGTAAAGTAATAACAGCCTACTGCAGTATAGCTAATTTTTACCCGCGCGACGCTATGCTAGCGCGGGTTATAGAGATCGCAATGTGTCTGTCCGTCTGTCCGTCCGTCCGTCCGTCACGCGCCGGTATTGTGTCAAAACGAAGAAAGCTAGCGGCATGATTTCTTCACCATCTGGTAGCCCCAAGACTCTAGTTTTCCGACGCCAA
>Ga0056114_1001455_pt1 | contig 10804 bp, 4 predicted proteins | sample WorMetHERISLAND1_FD_77005 | JGI IMG/M metagenome (GOLD analysis project Ga0056114, IMG submission 77005) | Marine gutless worms symbiont microbial communities from Max Planck institute for Marine Microbiology, Germany - Olavius loisae HERON... ...
CTCTTATTCCTTCCGGACTGACTTCACGGATCTTAACCTGTACTGAATTAAAGGGGCACTGCTTTGTTTTAGTTTCTGGCTACGTGTGCTAGATTAAGCTGTATACTCAGCTTTTGGGTCCACGTTAATCTCTTCTATTGTATTGTATCGTATCGTATCGTGGGTAGCATTGATGTTTTAAGTATGTAACTGCCATCAAGTAATTAATGCTTTTTGGCATAACATATTCTATGCATATGTGTGTATGTGTATAATATATGTAACTATGTGAAGTAAGTCGTATAATTCTTTGGTTGTGATACATTCCTGTTGTATTAGTTAACCGTTTATAACTAGAATTGGATCATTGGTTTTCACTGCTAGATTTTGATTGAAAGATTTCTTCACATCTGAACTTCTCAAATTTTGCTTCACTGATTGATTTATTATTTTTATTATTGTACTTTTTATGTAGTCATCAATGATTTATCATTTACTGTTTTACACAGATGTAAAAGTAATCGTTTACATTTAGTACTTTATTGTTTTAGTGCAGGTAAATGTACTTAAGATTTTCAACATGTATATTGATATATTGATTAGTGCTGTCAAGCAGTCAATCAATAATCATTTAATAGACAAAATGTCTCTCAGTTGTCATTTGGTATTAAATGAATTATTATTAATTAGTGAATATTTTTTGATGAAACGACACTTCAGACTTCACGTCACCATCTGACCACTGAGCACTGATCTTGGTCACAAGTAATAGGGAATATTGCCAGAACATATACTGATCAACTGTGTAGATTTTGATGTCATTTGCTCCACACGATATTGCCACTATTTCTGTGCTTAAAATGGTTTAAAACTCTAAGCGTCAATGCATCCATCTCTAGTAATAGTATTGTGTCACATTCTGTAGTGTGGAAATCATTTGAGCAGATTACATCTTTGGTTTGCATTATTATACTATGTTTGCATACATTGTTGTGTAATTATTGTAACATGATGAGATGAAGGCCTATATGAAATGTGACCTTTGCAATGCTTACTGTTGTTCTCCAGAATATCAGTTCTGGATGGGAATATTTATTATTTATTCAAAGGTTGAATATAGTTTCTGACCTGTGAGTTGACACAAGCAGAGGTCAACTCAACGTGGCTGGACTGCATGGGGAGCTGAGGTTTGGATCATGCAGATGTGTGTTAAGTTTGGAGCATATTAGGTTGTCTTTTCAGAGATGCTAGGCATAATGGCGAACATGGGGCTACTTCAGTCTCCACTCTCCTGAGTTGGGTCGTGAAATCAGCTGAGCAGTGGGCTGGTCTGTTATGTTGCTTGATATATTTTGTATACAGTTAGCAAAGAAGACATAACTTATAGGTAGTCTCGTCGTAGATCAAATGATGAAATGAGAATGTAAAGTTATTGTCGCTTATTGGTGCTGATAATGTGACGTAGAAGTGGATGGTAGTTGTGGCTGCGTTGTCGGTGTCAAGTTGTCTCAAGTGTATTTACTGATGTGTAGTCATTGCGTTACTGTTGGTGAATAAACGGTGATGTAAATACAAAAGTCTTCTCTAGTCTCTATTACTGTGTAGTACCTGACATCGTAGGTTAAAACAATGGGTCGAGACGTGAAGAGGACTATACTAGTCTTGGAGTCTGCGATGACATGTCCTTTGCCAGGCCTTGAGGATCCGCCAGGGCATTTCTCCAAGTCCTCAGCCTTGGCCTCGTGTGTGTAAGTCCTTGAAAATTTCAAGGACAGTAACAGGACCCAGTGAATACTCAGAGACTGTAGTTTATAGAACTAGATGTTTGTGGACCGAATATTAAGTATGCCAATAAACAGATGGACTTTTCTATTATTGCACCATGCTAAATGCACACAATACTTGCAAATGAATGTATTACATATGATGCCAGTTATGTCCTTGTCCTTGTGGCAAGTTCTTGCCCTCTACCTTGGCCTTGTGTCCTTGGTCTAGTCTCGAGGGTCAAGTCCTTGGCCTTGAGACTTCAGTCCTTGACTCCATCACTGACCTGCACATTGGTGGTGAATTTAGAGAAGGGAATTTTGAGTTTGAGTTTTAATGATTGTGGACACTACAAGCAGAAAAGACCACTTCAGTCCCATAAGGGCTTACTATTATATGAAGCACGGAGATCAAAGTAGCCAAGGCTGAACCACGCAAAGTGTGCGCACAATCTCACACCATTATTATGCTTATTAATATTTTAATAGTTGAAAAATTTCACTAGAAATTCAAAAATATAAATAGAACAGGAGCTTGCTCATAATGTCATTTTTATAATAAATTATTGGCATAAGTAAGCAAACTTTACACTACAGTAGTCCAAGCAGTAGTCTAGTCATTACTCATTACTGATGACTAAAATTTACTTATTTATGGTACTCTGTAGTGCAAGAAAGTAGTGGAGTGCCACCTCCTGTTTGTTTGTAAACAAACTGTTAATAAAATTAGTAATTACAATAATTCATTTTATAAATGATATTTTGCTGCACGTTGAAAATATTACATATCGCATTACGATCATCAAGACATTATGAGCAAGCGCAAATCAAGAGACGATGTTGAACCTCCCAGGGAGTTCCCGAATACTTTTGCTGAGTATTCAGGCGGTCAGCTGTTGGACTCGGGCGGCAAGGTTAAATATGATGTGGAATATTATGGGCATAAATAACATGAGAAATTTGAAACAGAAAAAAACAACTAGGGCAACTATACAAAATCAAAAAGACATCTAACTAAAAAGATAGCTTATGGAGATAAGTGTCACATTGATATTATTAAAGGAGATTTGCTGCACTATATAATCAAACTTATACAACCGTTTAAGGGTAGACTCTATTCAGCAAACACTGCTTCATTGAGTGACACTGACACTAATTAGTTAGCCACCGACGGTCCTTCCGCATTCCCCACTCTCCTCCATTCATTCATACATTCCACGCGTCACCCTCCTCTTCACATGTGGGGCGTAGTGCTGCTGGTTATCTCAGTTTTGATCTTAGCGATAACACCCGCAGCTGGCGAGACGAGCAAGCTAGAGGTCAACCGAAAGTAGGCCGGAAGTGATGTATCGCATTCGGCCGAAACCGTATGTGCCACCGAAAGTAAAGAGGGACTTTCGGCCGAAAACCGAAACCGAAAGTCAGTCGTATCTGAGCCGACACGACTATAGAAGCCAGCAAGTTCTCCCCAGTGTCCGTTGCCCAACTATCTCGTGCATCTGATATCGTTCACATTTACCCCCATCGTGTCAGCCGTGCGGTGTGTCATTCGGCCACAAGGCCCCACAGTACCAGATGCAGACGTAGACAACGCAGCCGCTTCCTCGGTATAGTCAGTACACAGTGAGGCTAATGACTCCCTGCATCTGGTGCACTCTGGCCTCTGCAACTCAAGCTCTGTGACCTACTTTCGGCAACCACCGAATTTACCAACTGCAGCACACCGAAAGTGCACAGAATGTGATACGACTGCTTTCGGCCGAAACCGAATGTCCGCCGAAAGTGCCCATTTATACACATTCGGCACCGAAACCGAAGCCGAAATTCTGTTGACCGCTAGAGCGGGCGAGACGAGTCACGACATACTGTTAACGTTCAAGGCACAGTCTAGACGCTAGAGCTGCTTGGTTTCCAAAACCGTCAACAGAGAGGCATAAACGTCGGTTTCGGTTCGAGTCAGGTTTTCCTAAAAAAACCGCCATTTCAGTATCGATTTCAATAACCGTAACAAGACTAAAATTTGGCAGGATAACTCATCTGGGCAAGACCATGTATATTTCTGGTTGACAGAACTCTGAGGAGGTGACGTTTCCAGAGCCCAAACATTTTTACTCCTACAAAGCTTGGCTGATTGACCTACTTCAAAATGTGATCATCTAATAAGTAATCATCTAGCTGACTGCTAGATAATTACTTATACATGTCCACCTATCCTTCCCTAATCCATAGGGGTATGGTTAAGTCGCTGTTTTCAGTGATATGCCCTCTCATGAGTTCCTTTCTAGTTACCGTATATACTCGCATATAAGTCGCTCTCACGTATAAGTCGCCCCCTAAAAATCGAGTCTGTATGTGGTCCAAAATCATTGACCCGCGTATAAGACGCAGGTGGCTTTTGAGAACTTGTACTGGATGCAAGCGTGGCTAATGATAAACTCAACAGAGGCCTATTATTCAAAGATAGTATGCACAGAAGACGCCCTACCGCTGCACCGTCTACAGCATCATTGTGATGGGTGACCGACGTCAAGGCCACTGGCGGCGCGGCGGCGGAGGAGGGCGCTGCCGTTGACGTGACCTTTTACGTGAACGCTGATGCGTAACTGAGACCATGTTGTCAGTCGTATGACCAAAGTAGGCTACGGCGATCTGACAGTGAACGAGGGGAGGCAATGGGAAGAAAGCGGCGTTTTCCGTGAAAAATGCGTGACATCATTGTTGTATGACCCACTTATCAGTGATGGCAGGTCAAGCAGTCGTTGTCCCCTTTCCGAGTAATCAAGAGTAATCAAGCGCATCAGTGGACGGACAGGTGTGAGCCTATACGGTTCCGTCGCGGCTGCCGTCGCCATGCAGCGACGTCACTCAAGGAAGTTGTCACATGGCGCTACACGGTCGGCCGTCCAGCAGCTTCGACTGTCAGCGGCGTAGAAGTGCCGCGGTAACCGGTTCGTCAGAAACTGCGTATTTCAGTGGCTTCACAAAAATTCTTTATTTTATGACCCGTATAAGTCGCCACCCTAACTTTCAGGTCAAGATTTTGTCGTAAATTGTGACTTATACGCGAGTATATATGGTATGTATTTGTTTATTGTAGATGCACGATGAGTTCTGCAGCCGACTTCGTCACGAGATTTCTCGATTTGTTCAGCGACTTGAACGTGAATACAATGAAGCAACCATTGACTACCGAGACTACACTGTCTACACCGGCACTGCAGGTCGGCTAACTCTAGCCAGTACTTGTGATGTGGTTATTTCTCAGTTTGGTCAATTTGTTGCTGAATATTATTACATTTTCATAGCATGTTCAATGCAAAATATTCTGTAGATATATGTGGCATTTCTCTGTACTATCTTGAGCAGTCCTGTTTTATACCCTGCCACTGGCCTCTGCCAAACAGGTATGGCATTGTCCATGAACTGATTGATACCATAGTGACTTTTTTAGTATCATTTATTACTGGCATGCACCACTAGGACTGCATAGCACCAAATGTAGACATCAGTCTCCAGAGTGGATAATTCGTCAATTGCTTCATTCAGGGAGAGGTTAATGGGATTTCAGGTCTTGCAGGATAGTCTTTCCGGTGGTCTTTTCCAGTTTTCCAAGGGGAAGCTGTTAAGGTCTTCTTAGCATCTGTTTCGTCTGACATTTACACAATGTGGCCAAACAGGGAGAAATGCTGTGCTTAGACGATAGATGAACAAAAATGTTGTTGCCCTTGATTCTGCTTGCAGCACATGGCCTCGTGAAAATTTGCTTTGATTGATCGATTAATTGTTTGTAAAAAATTTTTTTGAGTATTTCTTTGAAAAAACAATTAGCTGCCATTGCAAACTATCACGTGGATACTCCGGATTCATATACCTTTCAGACTTCCTGTAATAGTAACTATCTTTAGTCTTTGCCATCTTTATCATCAATATTTCTTTTCCTGAAACTGTTAACTCCTTCTGATGTTTAGTTCTTGATTTGAAAATTTCCAGGAGTTAGATATTTATATATGAGTAAATCTTATTTTTGCTGTCAATGAGTTAATTTTGACTCTGAGTTGAGTATTACTGTTTAAATTATTGCTTATTCCAAGAGTAAACGCAGAATTATGTCAGTAAATAACTGATACTTGATTGGTTTCTGTTATCAGGTGTCGGGCTGCTGTATTTTCACATGTACAATAAGATGAAAGACGCTGACAGCAGCCGGAGCCTCCGTGTCGCTGGTTCGTACGCTGACGCTGCCATCAAGCAGCTGCGGCGTCGCGGAGTGTCGTTCCTTGGTGGAGACGCTGGGCCGCTGGCTCTGGGAGCTGTAGTCTACCAGCGCCTCGGCCACGCCTCCGAATCACAAGACTGCATAGATCGGTGAGTAAGTTTCTGTACACACGACATTGCTTTGTAGCTGCACGCGTTTTTCGTGAATGAGTACATTTCTGCCTGTGAAAAATTTCATTTTTGGCAATTTTGACACGTTTTGCTTCTGGGAATCCATCTTAACCGGTACCATCAAGTGCTGAAACATATGATTGACAAAAACTGACAATACTACACGTATGTCTGTGTGCAATTAATGTTGCAGCCTGTTATCCCTCAGTCAGCAGGCCGTCTCCGATGCTAGTGTCCCAGATGAGCTACTGTTCGGTCGCAGTGGATATCTAATGGCTCTGCTCTTTGTTCGACATCATCTCGGCTCTGAGACTATACCTCAGACAGCCATACAACTGGTCAGTATCGGAGCACGATTTAAGAGAGACATTTCTTTTGTAGAGGCGATGCTGTGACAGTTTTCACATTCGAAACTTGGTTTAGTGTCATTCGGTATTTTTCGAAAAACCATGGTTTCAGTATCGGTTTTGGTTTGTGAAAGCCATGTAAAACAGCATTTTTGCCAAATACTGCAAAAATTGCCGTTTTTATCTCAGTTTGTGTATTACTTTGGTAGCAGCCTAGGCTTGCATATTTCTAAAAAAATTTCAATAAATATCATACTTAATTACACTGAAAACAGCAGCTTCACTTTGGCACATTTTCCCTCTGAAAAACTGCAGTTTTCAGTTTTTGTTCTAAAACTAACCCAGCACTCACTCTATGAATGAGATGTCATCTTACAGTATCACGGTAGATGCCTGTGGTTTGATGCTATTTGATGCGTGACAAAAGTGGATGTGGCCTGTTGAAAGTCAGTAGGTTTGCTTCGAGAGATCATTCTGACCTGAAGTAACTCTGACGAAGTGGACTGGATACACAGAAGTAGTGCTTACTGTGGTAATAGTTGATGATCCTAAGCTAAATAGATTGTCAGCACTGAATAGTCAATACTCAACAAAGAAACTATATGTATTCAGATCAAATCATTTACAGTACGTAAATTGTGCTCATAATTTTGGTTATGAAAACCAGTTATTTTAACTTTTTAATGCCATGAATGAACACTTGGTATATACATAGTACAGCAAATTTCTAGCTCCTTGAAGAATCATATACTCATGATATAGCGAACGCGATATATTTCATCAGCGAACGCCATGGAAAATTGGATCATTCACAAACCGATATCTCAAAGACTGTTAAAATTTAATGATTGTACAGAGAGTTCCACAGAAAAACTTACGAATTAGTTAAGAAAGTTGTTGTGTGCAAGTAATTTTGACACCACTATTTCATGTCAAGTTTGTCTCAATTTCTTTGTAATTTCTTTTCTGAGCAGTTTCTTGTAAGTGCTATGAAGATAGTAGCCGCATGAAGCAGATCTTACAGAGACCTTAGGAAAATCCTGAGATTGTTCATAACTTGCCTCAGTGAAATGGCCAATAAAAGTGGTTATGTGTAAGTCCTTTACTTCATGTTTTTGATGACGTCCTGTGTCTCACGTGCTCAGATCTGTGATCGGATCATCCAGTCAGGACGATCGTTGTCTCGTACTCAGAAGTCCAGTTCTCCGCTGATGTACGAGTGGCATGACAAGAAGTATCTCGGTGCGGCGCACGGATTAGTTGGAATCCTGCACACCCTTCTTCTGGCACGTACCTTTGTCTCGGTCCTTGACATCTACAATCTACAGTAAAACTTCGTTATAACGTACTTCTGGGACGTTATATCTGAGGTACGTTGTAACCATAAAAGCAACAAACAGACCTTTATAGAAACATAGCTTCATACGTTTATTATCAGTCCATGTGCACTGCTCTAGCCTACTGTGCTTTGAAAAAGTAGTCCATAGTCATTTGCATGGTGCCGCGTCCTTTAGACATGACGAATTGTTCGACAGATAGGAGGCTTATCTGCGCTTCATCGCTGTCACTGACACTGAGCAGATAACGCTGCAAAGTTTCTAAAGCCGTCACAGCCTGTGAACGACCTGGGAGGTCGAGCGCGGTTGACTCCCCCTCCTTCTCTTCCTCCTCGTCAGATGGTTCAGTGGTGCTCGACTCAGCAGGTGCCGTAACTGCGTCCACAATGTCGTCATCCATCGGTTGCTCGCAGGTCCAGACAACTAGGATGAATCTGATGAGGCAATGCGCTGGGCTGAACGTAAACACATCAGATTACACAAGAAACACATGTATGCATTGCTCACTGCTGTATCTAATTGCCCTCCCCCACTCGGAAGGCAGGGTATTTGCTGGCCTACTGGCCACAAATAACGTCTGTACTAATCGAGGGTACGTTATAGCCGAGTGTACGTTTTAACCAATTCCATTATAACGAAGTTTTACTGTACATTCACGTTGGTTACATAGTGGTGGTCCAATTTATATTTTTATTTTGATCTTCACAGACAGATGAGGTCGTCACTAAGTGAGTTCCAAGCAGTTGGGCGAGCAACAGCAGATGCCCAACGCCCATTTGAGCTGAGACTGTATCGAGTAAGACTTTATGTAACAATCCACAATAGCCGCCAGCATAGGCCCGGGGAGCAGTTAGAATAGGCTTTCCATTCGATTCCACTAAGGGCAGGGCTTGCAGTCCCGTAGGCTGTATCCACTAAGAATACGCTGATCTGTTTTTCGTTTTCTGCGAGAGTAACAGACGTCCTGATCCTGATGTTTTGTTAACTTTAGTTTATACAAATGTTAGCAGTTTAAATTATTGTATTGTTCTGTAAGTTCTAATTGGCTGTAGTTACGTGTAGTTTTGCTATACCACGTATTTTTTTATGTAGAAATTCGTCGAAAGTGTTTTATCGTGTAATTTTCATTACCCGATATTCTATGTTATCCGTGTTGCATGCTTACAAACACAGGTGAACGATCCTTCACTGAAAGCCGAGTTATCTTCTAGTATCAAGCCGACGCTGGATTACCTGATGACGATGAAATTCCCATCTGGGAATTACCCGTCGTCAGTCGGCAGTGGTAGTGGTGATCTGTTGGTTCACTGGTGCCATGGTGCTCCCGGGTGGATTCACCTCTTTGCACTGGCTTACAGAGTTTGTGCCGTTGTTTACTACAGTAAATTTGTGTAGCGACTTTGAGTGTGATTGTTAATGTGCAGCTTGATGTTAATAAACTGGTGAGCTGCAGCCGATGTCTGCATTGATCATCTGCTGTATCTCGTAAAGTTTTGAATTCTGTCGTTTAAATGCATAATACGTTGCAATTTTGCTGTTGCCGGCCCAACTGCTTGGATATCACTGTGTGATCCGCCGCTTAGCACTGACAGTTTAAGACGTCTGCTTAAAACTCGGTTGTTTTCAGAGTACTAGTACATACAGTGTATCTTTATGCGCTATTTAAATTCACGACTTACTTACTTTATGTGTTCAGAAATACTTTCTTCATTTTAATACAAGAAAGCCTAGCTAACGCCAGGTAAGCACGCGACAACCGTGTGTGTATGAAGACTTGTTTTTGCCATCTCACCGTTGTTTGACGCCCCCTAGCTGAGTAACGCCTTGCGATATCAACGCAATCTATACATTGCTGAAAAGTACATATTGGGCTATAATTCCGTCGCTGACAATACGGTCTATCTTCATTCGTTTATCTGTTATTTCCTCCGAAATATGAGAAATGTGGCGAAATTCCAATAGAATTTGACCTTACGGTAATTCAAGGTCATCGATCTTGGTGTCAATGGAAAGCCCATATGTGACTTCCTATTAGTCAGTAATTGTAACTTTAGCCATATCTGCTACCATTTTCAAGATATTCATGCTTGAAGGTATTAAACTGCTGATTTCACCCACCCTCCCTTGTTTGACGCTCCCTCTCGGGGGGACCCCTTAGAATTTCTAAATGAAACTTACCCTGCAACAACTGGAGGGATTTGGCTACTGTATGTTGAAAATTGCATGATCCTAGCTTCAACCGTTTTTTGAGATATTGGCGGCTTAAAGGCCGAAAATCGCCAATTTTGCCTACCGTGACCTTGAAACCCGGGTCAGGGATCACTCAACGTCATTGATTTTGGTACCAATGGAAAGCGCGTGTACACATTCCTAATAGTGATCAATAGCAACTTTAGTCCTATCTTGCACCATTTCGGCTTAAAGTTCGAAAATTGCCAATTTTACCTACCCCACCCTCATTTAACGCCCCTGCTCTGGGGGAACCCCCAGAATATCGGGATGAAACTTGCTCTCGAGAAACTAGAGGGATGGGGCTACCGTGCGGTGGAAATTTCATAATCCCAACTTCAACCGATTTTGTATGATCCACCTGTGTGACGGACAGGCTATAGCATATACGCGCTATAGCATATATGCTGTCGCGCGTAAAAAGGATTAAGTGTCACGTTGAAACAGCTGCACCTCATTAACAAAAGTGGCGAAGGGAGACCTGTGTTTTGTTTCTGCTGTACCCTATATGAGTCAGCACTCAGCTGTGATGATGGGAAGGGCATACAATTGCTTGTTTGTTCCAGTGTTACTGTGAGACGGGGGTATCGCGTCGGCAGCCCCACGGCCGTTCAGGTATGGTGAACCTGCCCTCTGTTGGAGCCATCCCCTAGTCACCCCATATTAGTGTAGATTAGGGGATTTGCTGTGTTTTGTGTTTATTGTGTGCTTATTGTATTTTTTCTGTTAATTGTGTATTCTGTGTGTTCCTTCAGTACTTTGA
>Ga0056114_1001456_pt1 | contig 10803 bp, 10 predicted proteins | sample WorMetHERISLAND1_FD_77005 | JGI IMG/M metagenome (GOLD analysis project Ga0056114, IMG submission 77005) | Marine gutless worms symbiont microbial communities from Max Planck institute for Marine Microbiology, Germany - Olavius loisae HERON... ...
ACCTATGTGATCACAATTCACCAACGTTACAGACAGACAGACAGACAGACAGACAGACAGACGACATGCGATCGCAATACCGCGCTTTGCACTAAAGTGCATCGCGCGGTAAAAACTATTATCTACTATAAACAAAAGCAGATATTTGTTAAACAACTTATTTTTTCTATGCATTTATTACTAAAACAGAACTAATTGGGATTTTTTTTCGCATTCTGTGGAAATATGCCCAATTAATTCTTAACAGTTCCTTTTAATGTAACTTGGTAGAAATACGTTGGTTGAAAGTATGAAAAAAGGTGAACAGATACAAACACTGTGAAATACATACAAACATTTGGTCAATTTCATCGACGACTTCAGCGTGCTTCTGCTGCAGAGTTTCTAACTCTTTGACTCGTCGTTGTTCACTGAGATCCATCTTTTCCTTCATCTTCTGCTTCTCAACTTCATCAAACTGTCAGTACAACGTAAACATTTGACATCCTTTTCTCCCTAACTTTCAGCAACCTAATGTAAAGTCAAGGAAACCTAAAGACATCGATTAACAGGAGAAACTTCAGAAATTCTCAACAGCACTAAATTACTTCCTTCCTTACTTACTTAGATGCTCAGAAAACTCCAGTCAGGTGACAAATGTCCATCAGTAAATGTCTTGTAAACTCACATTTGCGAGATAGAATCAATTAACAAGTAATTGTCGATAAGGTAGAAATTCATAATTTATTTTTTGTGTATTAAATTGTCTGTGCTGTAGGATGGTAGCAAAACACGGCAACTATGTGCCACCAAGATACATGCACACATCACAGATAACAGACCATAGATCTGTAATCACCATAGAGCTGTGATGCCATCAGTTGCACCACACTGATCAGCCAAACAAAAGCCAAACATCGTCATATCACAATCACAAAACTATGTGCCACCAAGATACATGCACACATCACAGATAACAGACCATAGATCTGTAATTACCATAGAGCTGTGATGCCATCAGTTGCACCACACTGATCAGCCAAACAAAAGCCAAACATCGTCATATCACAATCACAAAACTAAAGGTACAGTCCGATAATTATGACAAATTTTCAGTTAGTAAATGTATAAACTAACTGTTCAGTCAGTCAAACTGTCCGTAGGCTCCCATCACTCTTTCTCTGTTTCTGGTCTCTCACTGTTTAGAATGCTTTACCTCATACCTTAGAAATCCTTCTCTTTCCATCGAACTGTTCAAACGTTATCTTAAACCTTGTTTGCTAAATATTAACGTGACGCTACGGCACAATGGAATTTTTTTGCGCCTCTGCACTATATAAAATGATTGAACTTTACTGCCACGTTTTGCTACACCGTCTTACAGCACAGACGATTTAATACATAACCAATAAATTGTTTTTGCATCGTTATATTAATGACATTATCACGTACTGTCGATTTTTTGTATAGGTTTTTATGTGCTTTTATATGTTTGTATCTCACTGTATTTACTATTGTATTTACTTTGTACTTCGTGTACGATTTTCATAAGAAATAAATAAATTGAATTGACTGCACTGAATAAAACTAGCTGTATAGGTAACTTGTTACTCCTTCAACAGTGTAAAACAATCAATCGACCGTCACCTGCCGCAGTCGACTACGGTCCTGCTCGCTGATGATTCCAGCTCGTCGTATCTCAATCTGTTCACAAAACTCCTGCCGACGATTGCGCCATTCTCTCTTCAGTCTCTTCAGCGACTGTTTGCGGTCAGCGGCGTGACGGCGCTGCATCTCGGCCAGTTGACGGTTGTTCGCCTCTACGGCTATTTCCATTTCCTGTTTAATGCATTATATACAGTTAACTGAGCACTGCTAATGCGCTACTATCACTACTGCAAGGAGATCTGACATCTATCCAGCATTCCTGCTGTCACAGCAGTAGCCAGGATCTTTGTCCTGAACAGTTGAATAAAACTTCAGGCCTAACAGCCAGTCTTGGCTCGATGTAAATAGATCTACTTTTTACAAAGACAAGCTTGAAAAATAATTTTCGTTTCCAGTGACCTTGACCTTTGAGTTTTAGACTTCAAATAAGCTCACCCAATAATCGTGTCCAGAGCAACGGCTCCACCAAATTTTAAGTTCCTATGACATTCCAATTTCGAGTAAATTGTAGGCACTCACTCGTAGGACGGACAGACGGACTAGGTGCAACACTTAATGCTGCCTCCTAGGGAGGGCCACATAATAATCAACTGTAGTAAACCCACAGTGGGCCGACGTATGACCTATGACCCTGCTGCTGGATGGTCTCTAGTAACGTAAGAGTACATCAGGTGAGACAACAGACCTGAGTTCGTCGGAATGAGAGCTGACGTTGTCGCAGGTCATACAACTGTTGAATGTGTTGCTTCTTCTCTGCTCCCATCTCCAACAGATGTCGCTCCTCCACCTCCCACAGAGCAGCCTCACGACCTGACAATCACAAAACTGAAGCTACCAACAGTCCGATAATAATAACTTACAACAAATTTTAGTTAGTAAATGTATAATGTATAAACATGAATCATCACATCACAGGTAGACAGACAACAGACACCTGCACAATAAATGACAGAATCAAACCTAATGATTTTGTTTATCAGTTTAAGTTGATATTCATTAACTAATCTTTAGGTGTTTATGACTGTAACAATCCAGCTTCTGACTGCAAAATAAGAAGAAGCATTATTATCGTCCGCTCACATCTCATCAGTTGATGTTTTTTCTCCAGCAACTTGCGTTCCTGTAGCAGCATCTGTTCGCGGTGTTGAGAGACAAGCTGCTTCAAGTTTAGCTCACGGACACTTCTCTGCTGTTCATTGAACGTTCTCTCCTGAAACACACAACCACGCTACTTTTGGACGATTTTGTCACAAAACTATCAAAAGTCCATGAAACCTCTCAACAGTTTCTTCCACCAAACGCAAGTCACTGTGTCAGCCCTCAGTCAAAGCCTCAGATGAACACGCAAATATATCTGAGTTGTTGAGTGATAATTTGTTAATCGCGTTAACACATGGGATTAATTAAATATATCGCGTGTTAACGCGTTAATTAATGCATCAGTTCAACAGGTCTATTTATATTGTATGTTGCTGTCAGCAAACGACTACACGTCTCATCTACAAGATGCAACCACTGTTGAACTTGCCATCAAACAATTTTATTTGCTTGTCAACTAAAAATTTGTAGAGTAGTGCTGCAACTGCAACATAATAATCAATCAAATATGATGCGATCGTCAAATAACCACAGTATAATTGAATATTGGAACTCCTGCTTTATAGAATTCAAGTGTGTGCGTTAATTTTTTAACAACTTAAATTTTTTTAATCGTGCTTAATTCCTTAATACGTTAAGTTAACAATTGTGTTAATTCGACAGCTCCAAAATATATATATTAGACTGGAACAACATTAATTGATCTAATGGACATCCAGCAACCTTTTACGCCGTGTGGCCAGGAAATGGACTGGGTCTATTATATAGTTTCTGGGGCCTACATGGTGCATTAGATTATAAGACAACATTATTTGATTTAATTCATGAGAAAAAACACTTACGACAAGTTTTATCAGTTTGCTGCTGGTCCCACAAGAGGACAGCTGATTCTCCGAGATAAAACTGTGAAGTATCACAAACCTGTTCCATGTGTTCAACCTCAAGCCGCTCGTGATCCTCGCGAGAACGTCTCTGTCGATACTGTTTCAACGCCTGCTGATGACTTTCCTGCAGAAACTTCAGGTCTCTGTCCTACACCAGCAATGCAACCACAGTCAAACATCTTCTTCTGCATTGTGTTAGCTCAGTTACAGGATTATATGTACTGTTTGTCTCTGAAAATATGACCTCAAAATTGCAACTTCTTATTTGAAACACTTCATCGGAATAATATGCAGTTAAGTCATTAGACATAACATGTGCTGGAACAGTGTGATTTGCTTCAAATCTCTGCATCTTATCGGGGCAAACTACTGGGTATATAACCTGGAACTCACTGAATAATGATCTGTGTGATCCGATGCTTAGCACTGAGTAAAAAATGAGAATCAATTACAATAAATAAAAGTGATTGATACAATCACCTGTTGAGACTTCCACTGAGCTGCAACGTCATTGTAATGTCGTCTGAAATCTGCGTCCATTTTCTTCATTCGCCGTTTGTACTCTCGTTCAATACGTTCAAGATCGTCGGCGTAACTTTTCACAAGGTCCTGTTCATACATATTAACACTACGATAGAAGATAGATAGATGAGTTTAATGTGAGCTAAAAAACCTCTGAGTGTGGTCAGCTTAATCCAGCACACTCACTCATTTATTACACTTTTGGAAAACTTAACTCCGACAGCAATAGGCTCATCTGAGTTCTTGAAACAAGCATGGTATGCAAAGAAGTGCAGCAGATCGAGAAATCCGGCAAAATCAAGGATTAGTTAAGAAAACGATGGAATTCATATGAGATGGAGTAACACAACATGGTTAAAGAATGACTAGACAGTTACAAATATGTCTTCAAAACACATCTACCATCAAAAACTGACTAAGAATTGGTCAATACAAAGAGGTCTCTTGTGAAGCTTCCTTCAAGCATTCCAGCATTAACCCTTTGACACCACTGTTGCTATATGGGTACAGCTATAAAGCATTCTGTGCCAGACCAGGTTAAGCCATTATTTGTAATTTTTGACATCCGGGCACTCTGACGATCAGCCCTGAGCGTCAGAGTGCCCGGATGTCAAAAATTACAAATAACGGATTAAACTGGTCTGGCACAGCCACAGGATGCTGTACCCATATAGCAACAGTGGGGCATCAAAGGGTTAAAGACACTTTTATAATACCAGATGCAGCAGGAATCAAATGAGGTCAGGTCAGTCACACATGACACATCAACGATATCGTTAAGGCACCAAAATTCTCCTATACAAGAGAGTTAAAAATCGGAAAAAATCCCCTCTCCGCAACTGCTAATCCGGGAGACCCAACTGTTTTGGTTCCCACACTTCATCTTTAGGAAACGATCCTTCTACTGTCTTAGCGGCTGAGTGAACTGTGTCTGACCTGTCGCCGTTGGTCTAGCTGATGTCCCAGAGTACTTCGTCTCAACGCAGTCCGCTGCTCTAACTCATCTCGTTGTTTCTTCTCTGCTCGCTGCAGCAGCTGCAACGCCTGCCTCTCGGCTTTCCTATCGACATACAATCATCACTGAGACTTGAATTAAACTCCAGCGTTACAGAACAACAATGAATACAATTAGCATATACGTAAATTAATTAATCGATTGTTGACAAGTGGCAATGTCTGACGCTAAAATGATGCATCTACAGCTAAACAGTTTGCTGCGTTTGATAAGAATATTTTCAATGTGCACCAATTACCAGGTGTGAAGATTATGTTTTATAATAGTTATCAACGCTAACTTGATTTAAGACAACCAGAATCTACCAAGAAGTTGTAGGTATAATTTTCTGGTAAATACGCGTGACATATCTTATACTTACTTACTGTAAGGAGTCAGCATATAATTATAACTATAGCCACAGTTATATTAATATACATTTCGCATATGTAATTATTAATTCACAAAGCCACACACCTTGCTTCTCGTTCGCGTTGTTCAATGACTTCAGAGCCTGAGATGATGAGCCTCGAGGTACTGCTGGTGTGTAGTTGACCCTGGTAGACGTAGCGGCGTGTTTTCGTCAACGACTGGTAACGTAATCTCTGTGACGGGTCAACAAACAACAGCAAATCATCACACTTCGCTCTTAGACCTATATGACAGTCGAATGCTAAACACAAACTGTTCACAAGATATCCATTTATATGTTCAAAGACACAATATAGTTGACATGCAAGCATCTGAACAGGACAACGAGGCATAAATGACAGTTGCCTGCACGATGACAAATTGAGCGACATAAAAGTTTAAAAAAACGTAAAAGTAAACATATTTGAGATAATAATTATAAGCTTATTTTGGTTGAACTCTCAAAATAACTGTAATACGTGTAACTATGCCATTTAAAGAAGTTTGATAAAGTCTGAAAATGTGTTGTATACCTAAAATTAACTATTAATTAAGCGTTACTTTTGAAAAGTTAAATTATTACAAAAAACTCATTATTACCAGCCTTAGTTTCAACAAAGTTTACACTTCATATAACTGTGCTAGTTTCAGAATTTCAACAAAACAAGAAAACAATTTTGTTGGAAAAACATCTACGCGCAGACATGTAAACAGTAGACCTGTCGATCAAGAGTTGATTCTTCCGCGGGTTTGTGTTGGTTCTTGGCAAGATCGTTCTGCCACGCATGAGGTCGACTCGTCGCAAACACCTGTGCTCCGGAGGACGACCGATCCTCAGACACCTCGGAGTTCTCGACCGCAGTGATGTCATCATCGTCAGCATCATCGTCAATCAGTAGTGACCTGATCTGCGTCTCCCGTTCACGTCTCATGCTCCAAGGATCTGGCTTTCTCGTCTCTGTATCCACCGTCCCATTCTGTCGGACTGTCTCAGCAATCAACATGTCGGTTTCCACACCCGGTACAAATACCGGATGCCGATTAACAGTCTCATTCTCAGCTTTTTTCTCAGAAGTTGAAGGATAATTACGCGTCTCCGTAGTTACCGCCGCATTCCGCCGAACCGTCTCGGCAATCACCAAGTCAGTTTCCACACTTTGTACAAATTCATGACGACGATTCAAGCTTTCATTTTCAGCTGTTTTCTCGGACGTTAATGTCTCCGTAGTTACCGCCCCATTTTGCCGAACTGTATCCGGCCCTTCTTTAACTGGTAGCACCGCATGACGTCTGTTCACGTCGCCATTTTTAATAACCTTCTCAGAACTCGAAGGAGCAGAAGTTCCAGGTGAAACGCTGGTCTCGGCATCTGTCTTTTTCAGAGTATCGGCAACAGTGTGACCATTAGGAACAACTTCTGCAGTGTCTTCTACGGTCACCTAAAACAAAAACAGTTTAAAACTGTGTGACGTAATTCCTTATGTAATTTATTCAAAACAATATTTATTAAAAAAGCCTGCAGCAGCCAGTCTCTTGACTGGTGCAAAACATCCAGCCTTCTCAGCCAATCACTTCAACTGATATTGACAAAAACTAAACATACCTACGACCAAAAACAACACAAAGGGGGGCCTAAACAAATAAAGTTACTAACATACACAAAAAACTGCTGCAAATGACACTAAACCTGGTACAGGGGCCTTTATGTCATACGGCCAGGAAACAGATCAGGTCTATTCTACAGTTCCCGGGCCTGCATGGTATATCGGCCAATATGATGGGACCAGAGTCACTACAAGCAGTGTCTCTGCAGCACTGCTTGATAAGCGCTATCAGTACAGCACATGCTCACCAGGTGGCTACATACATCGACATGTGTCCATCTTAACCAATCAACAAGGCATCCACTTTGTTTACTTCAGTCCTGAGTTCATCTAGGAACGTTACTGATTTTCAAACTTATACCGGCAATTGATTTCAATGGATCAGAGATGCATTTTAATCACTCAATTTTTGATCAATACTAAAGTCAGCACATACATGTAATACCAACAACGTATGGCAGAACACTTCATGTACAAATGCAAAAATTACACTCGTCACTAGTCAGTCAAGAAAGACGTCACTTCCGCCAATCTGTTGTGACATTTTGATGCAGCAAACAAAACCTCAGTTTAGTAACTATTTATCTGGACAGCATAAACAAAAGATCACAAGGAACAGCAAGGAACGGCATTAGCTCGAACATAGCATTTTCGATTTTCCTGACCCAAATCTTCAACTGTCGATATTGATAATAAATAAACTCTAACATTTACAGCCCATATCCCTTCAGGATTACTACAACTGATACTCTCACTGTCAGTCTGTCAGCAGTTTTCAACCATCGAAGGACAAATCAATAACTGAGTCTGATAATAGTAGAACGTGCTAGTAATAATCGAAATAATCATAAGTTACTAGAAACCTTTGTTAAAGTAGCATCCGACACGGTGTTGACAACTGACTGTGACTCAGAATATGACGAGTTAAGATGATCCTGAAACATGCAACAACAAAAAATAACACTTAACAGAGCAAATAAACCAAAGACACTGACAAGCAGCTACTAGCCTACTACTAATACTTCGTACTGTTTTACCGGTACTCTTCACGTCAAATCAAGTCACCCAAAACAACAGTGTCAAAGCACTGACAACTTACTGCAAAACAAACAATTTTAAAGAAGTAAGAACATAAATAATTTGCAGTGTGCTGAATACTCCTGCGTTCAATGACAGACTGAAATGCAGGACTTTTTTTCTGCAGCGTTAGAGCAAGTTTGGACAGACAACATTCATGGCATAACCAGCTACCTCAGTCAGATCTAAACCTCAGTGAAACATGTGAAATCATGTTAACAACTGAGCCATGACAGCTCCTGTGTAGGTTTAAATGAAATTAATTAACTAATTAACTAATTAATTAACCAATTTGGCGAGAGCATTCTCCGTGGCTGGTCCAGTCATATGGAACAGTTTACCAGCAGCAGTTCGTGAAGCAGACAGATTGTATTTGTTTAAGCATAAGCTCAAAACACATCTGTTATGTTTTAACGACTGACTATCCATTTTCGTATATTTTACAAACTTTTGTAATGCATTCCCAGTCTGGTCCCGTGTAGGGAAGGCATAATAACTGGCACTTACTCATTTACTTACACAGACTTCTGCGGTTCAATGCTGTCAAGTAAGTCATGAGTTTAAAAATCAATTCTAGCAAAAAGACATGTTTACCAGACTGTCGACGTCCGTGACGTTGACGGTGACTTCAGCGCGAGCTTCAAGAACCAACTCAACAAGAGGCTGAGAGTCAGCAGCCGATGGACGAGTGACGAAACTCATCTGTACAACCATAGGTCCACTAATACCACCGTTGAACAGCAGTTTCATACTGGATTATCCACGTGAGTGAGTGAGTAGTGGGTTAATGGCAATCAGCTGCACACAGAAGGCCATTTAAGTGCCATTTAATGGTAAGGTAATTAAAAACACGACATCACCCGACATCAGGAAACTCTTAGAAACATTATCTGCATCCTTGTTCTCCTTAAATTCCATATAAAATCATTCCTTGCAGTCTCAAAGTCTTAGTCTTCCTCTGTGGTAACATGCAATGAGTCCAAACAGCAACACTGACAGACAGACAGATCCAACACATAAAGACAAAGAAAGATCTCTTGGGTATAATCTGCTGAGATATTACTCAAACAGACAGCAAAATATCCAGACAACAAAATGATCCGAAATGCAAACTCTCTGAAGCCAGTCTGAAACTGAGTAATAAATAAGCTGTCTACAATTAGATGAACCTGCTGGAGCTGCTTGGCTGACGGTCGCTGGAATGCATCTTTATTTAGACATGCTCGGACAATTTCTTTGAATTCTGGAGACCTGAAATAAAACACTATTTACTAGAGCATTTCATTGACGACCATTTCAACCTCTGGAAACAGCTAATAAAAGACGCCACACCAACATATGCAACAATGATTCACGTGCATTGACATATTCAATCAATGTGATACAAATGTATTAAAGTTTACAAAACAAAAATCTTTTTACATTCCATAGTCAAAAACCAATGAATGATAATACCGTCCTTCAAATAATATGGAATGATAATAATTTTACGTTTTTCTTTTCTTATAAAACCAACAGTAAAAACCTAATTTCATACACTGCTGTTTGCCGTGAACAGTCCTACTACCAGGCATATTGACAACAGACAAACAGACAATAATGATACCATCTGTGAGGTGCGTCGAGCGACGGGGGATCTGCTTTACGAATCTTCATCAGAACTCGACTTGGATTCATGTTATTGTACGGTGGCTCCATCTGTGCCATCTCAATTAGAGTAATGCCTAACAGCACAAGTCACATGTATCCTGCTCAAATAGTGACAGCAGCAGCAGCAGTAAAGATTTGACTGTTTAACACAATGTACACCGTGAGTCAAAAAAAGGAGACACTATACTCTTGTCCATATCTTTGCTAAATATTGACCGATTTTCGCAATTCTTTCACCGACGTACTCAGTTGGAACTGTGCAATAAAATTATTAATAAAGATCCCATTCCCACCTCACCTCAGATGTGTTGCTACACTACCTTGTGAAATGTTCCAACAAGACAGTGCACAAGCACACAGGGCACGCGAGACAATCAAGCTGTTGCAACGGGAGACACCTGCATTCATCTCACCTGATCTGTGGCCTCCGAATAGCCCAGATCTCAACCCAGTAGATTACAAGATTTGTGGAGTGATGCAAAATCGCGTCTACTAGAAACAAAGTGAAGGACGTGAACGAGTTGAGAGCGACTGGTTGAGGTCTGGGCCGGACTGCAACAGAACGTGATTGACGATGCCATCGACTAGTGGCGCAGACGCCTGCGTGCCTGCATTTGGGCTAGAGGAGGACATTTTGAATATTTGTTGTGGTTGACTGCATTAGCTACCTAGGATATGGTTCGTGAAGTTCGTTAAAAATTTGTTGATTTATCGTTAAACAAGATACTTGATTCAGATTATTGCTAGTTTTTCTGTTTTTTAACATTTCACAAGGTAGTGTAGCAACACATCTAATAAATAATAATAATAACCGTCTTTATTCAACGCCTGACACACCGCAGGCTGGTGTACAACGGCATCACACAGGTATGAGAGGTGCTGGAGTGGCGCCAGTCGGCTGCCAACCGCAAGGTCC
>Ga0056114_1001457_pt1 | contig 10802 bp, 7 predicted proteins | sample WorMetHERISLAND1_FD_77005 | JGI IMG/M metagenome (GOLD analysis project Ga0056114, IMG submission 77005) | Marine gutless worms symbiont microbial communities from Max Planck institute for Marine Microbiology, Germany - Olavius loisae HERON... ...
ATGCAGCAGCTTCTCCTTCAGCAGTACTTCACGATAATAGTCGGAAAAGTAAGTAAGTAAAATATTATACAAAACGCCTAGTAATTTGTGCAGTGAACGAAAATTAAATGATTTGGACTATTCTATTAGTTATAAATCAAATGTCGTACAGTTGTACACTTAACATTTCAAATTTCACAAGGTAGTGCAGCAACAGATTTAAGATGAGGCGAAAATTTTAACAAGTTCTTATTCCGCAAAATTTTATTGTTGTATATAACAGTGAAAAAATTACGAAAATCGGTCAATATTTGCCAGAGTTATCACAAAAATAGACGTGTCTCGTTTTTTATGGCCCACAGTGTATACTGTTCAGACTGCTCCCGGCTCTGCCCTGGATTATTGGTGCCATTAGTCAAACGACCTAAAGTTTTTTTAAAGTCAAGAATATGAAGTCGCTCTAGTGCAATATGATCTGGTTGTAGGCACAGTGACTTCTTAACAGCCTTTTCATTCTGACAATCTAATAGGGTCATCACCAGAAACCTGTCTAAATACCCAGTTCACCACTCCAATTATCATCAAATTGTCAAAGTGCACTGCAGACCATCAGAAGCCTCCTGTCTATCTCTGCAATGTAACACAAAACAGAACCTTGGAAATACAAGTTTAAATAAGCATGAAGAACTGCTACACTCTGTGAGATTGTAATTTATAAGACTCATTAGTTCATCTGATGTAGGCAGAGTTTGTGATACTGCATTGCAATACGGTGTGGGGCTTACCACACAGTAGGCTGAGAGGAACATGATGGGCCTTGTGGCTAAGTTATTAAAACAATCTTAAGTGGTTTCTAAATCATTCTCACTAGCTTTTGTACTGGCTGTATATTGAAAAATGTGAATATTACTTTCTCAAAATTTCCTGTAGTAAAATTGTAAAGTGCATGCATTCACATACGAAATTGGCTGCCGGTCGGAATGGTCTTTGCAGTAAGTAAATAACTAAGAGATGGATTTATGACGTCGAAAACTAGCGTGTGTCTCAGCCAAATCAACTGGTTTACTTTCCTAGCAGAATGCACTGAAACCAATTTGAATTTAGCCTTCTGATAGCAGTGTGATTTAAGTTGCGAAATATTTTTCAGTTTTGTTTTTCTCTGTTTTTTGTTTTAGTTTTGTTTCAGTTTTTTGTAACTTTTTCGTTTCCGTTTTTGTTTCCGTTAACAGAATCAAAATTTTTCCGTTAACGGATATTTCCATTTTCGTTTCCGTTGGACAACATGCATAGAATATATCGATCCACCTATTTTTCTCTAAAATCGACGGTCTGTCTAATGTTCTGTCTAATGATTGGTAATGGTATATGCATGCTGTTTTATTATTTTATTGCAAACTTTTGCTTCACAAAGAATTAGTGCTACCACGTCGAGTTACGTGACGTGAAACGGAAATACAACGGAAACAAAAACAGATATATCCAAATTTATCAGTTTCCATTTCAAATTTTTTCGTTTCCGTTTTTCGTAATTTTTCCGTTTTCGTTTCCGTTAACGGAATCAAAATGTTTTCGTTAACGGATATTTCCATTTCCGTTAAGGTAAATCACACTGTCTGATAGCGATGTGCTGACTGACAAATGTTGATGGTCTGCAGAGATTCACATGGATTGGTCTGTTGTATGACAGGTTATTCTGATTGACTGGACACCGGTACACTTAGTCCATGACTCCATGGACCAGATGCCATTTTTTATAAATTGGTATCACCGAGATGGACAAAGCCTCGTGTGGTTTTTTGATAGGCCTATATGCCTAGATAATAAATTGGGGTGATAACCCTGTGTATTGAGTAGCTTTCTGTATTTTTCACTGCAAAAACTGTCGCAGGAGCTCAAGGATTTACGACTAAAGTTTAACCTACCCAATTAGCGGCTGAACCGTTGATCAGTGACTGTTGCCTACACATTGTTAGTATGCATGCAAGATGGGTGCATGTTAGCACAGTCTTTCACCCCAGACTATGTGACATTCCAGTACCAGTAATGTTGTACTGTGTAACACTTAGTGCAGTGAACATCTGTGCTATATTTTCAGATCAGTCCAGAGACAGAAAAAAATGTCTATGAAAACATTGGATATGTTTCCTGTGGTGAGTATATTCAGTTGAACATTTATGTAACTTGTTTGTATAGTTGTATATTTCTGCCAGGCATTGAACTTGACATAAGCATTACTATTTTGTATTTTAATATTAGCATATATGCTGTGTTTAGTTATTGTATCGTTAGCATTTTTATCCATAGTTAATCCTCATTAGGCTGCTTTTCTAAAAACTTTTTGCAATAAATGGAGTGTAGGCTCTACACAGACGTATAGTTACACAATGTCATACATCTTGAACTAAATGGATTACTGATAACAAAGTGCGTGGTAATTAAAGAACACATGAATGAATGCAGTTATGATTACACGTTGCAACCATTGGCTTAGAGCACTGGATAGAACATTGTCTCTTCGGCAGTATTATACAAATTAGCCAAGTATTTACTAGTCATGCCTGTGTAGCTGTCATCAGTCTTCTGCATGTGTGAATTGATTGTGTTAGGTTTAAGTGTCCACTTGTGTAGAAATGCTGTGATGTAGCAGAAACAGGAAGCAAACTTTTTGATGCTTGTGTTCTTGTAGCTAAATATAGACGTTTGACCTGGTGCTTTTAGGTTTTATTAGGAAGGCACTTTATAACTGAGTGATGATTTCCTGTGGGTGCATCCCAACCCTGTACACATGGAGGTGGGAATCTGTGGCCATCTTTGGGTATATGGGCTGTAACCACTAAGCAGTGCCTGCTTTTGGACAGACCAGGGCCCATATCATACTAACATGCACAAGTGGGGCATCTGAACTCTGCGATTGCGGCCAGCGGCAGACCATGGGTAACATCGTCGATTTGTGTTCACTAACACAACTCAATGGTGGTCTGACGAGACTCCACGAGGCTGATGATGACGCAGTCAAATGGGTGAAAATTATGGCGGCAACAGCACTCGCTAAATGAAACACCCTTATGCTTCAGTATTCTTACATATATAACGTGTGGTGACTGGAGAGTCGTATTGCAGTAATTTACTGATACTGTAGGTGTGAGGACTTATCGTTGTGATCCATCAGTGTGACACGCTTTTCTAGCTTGTGTTGTGCAAATTACAGGTGAAAGATTACCGTCGTCACACCAGTCCTGCACAGGGCTGGGACTGTAAGACTCGAGACGGGTTGAGATGTCTGGAGGAGGATGTTGAATGTGAAATGACAGGCCATCAGGCAAGGAAAGACCGGGTTAGGCAGAATTCTGATGAAGAGGCTCAGTTTGTAGTGCCACGGTCACGAGGTAGTGCAGTGCGAGGACGAGGAGGTCTTAGTGATGAAACTAACCTGCATCAGTCACGTTTGCCATGCAAACGCAATCTCCTGGCACCTGCTTCGTCTTTGAGATCTCGTCTTCCCCATCAGGTAGGTCATTCAAGTTGCTGCAGTTAATGGTGTGGTTTTTTGCAGCAGCCTGCATCTGTATGGAAGGTATTAGCACATTTGATGCATGCCAATAGAGATGTATGCATGATATTGTGCTATATAAATTTCTGATATATATATCTATCTATCTATTTATCTATCTATCAAGAAGGTGTTATTGCATCATAAAAGTAATTTACTGCCTGGACCAAAACAGTTAATGTTAACACACCCAATAGTTAAGGAAAGCCTACTGCTGCTGCCTGGCCTAGCTGTAACCAGTTGCCTCATTTAAATGTTAAACAGTAGAAAGTGGTGTATAATATTATATACCAATGTTTTGCCTGCCATTGAAAGTGTTAATGCTGGATTGATGGTAACATTAATGATCGGTGACAACGTCATTATTATGTGGGAATATTGCTGTTACAGAATAACATTGGCTGTCTGCTGGCAAATGATAGCACTGGAGCTGCTTATACTCACCCACTGCTGTCCAAAGCCAGCAGTTCAGAGTCTCAGGTCAGCCATGGTGGTCAGGATGGCACAGTTTCCAGCCTAAGTCTGTCCGCTCTGATGTCCTCTCCAGTTACCTGTGGAAGCAGTGGCGGCAGAATGCATAGAGCTAAAAGCCGGCCAAAGAGACGTGCTGGGCAGTTTGACGACGATCAAGAGAATATTGATCCATCAGCTGTGTATGACAGCAGCACAGCATCAGATCAGTCTGTTAAGCCCGTCTCTAAGAAACGCTGCAGCATGGAGACTGATTCATCTGTGAAGATACATAATGGAAGGAAAGTGGAATCATCGGACACAGAAGGTAATAGAGTGCAGGGCGAGGGTTACTCGTCACTGGTTTCACGGGTTGCAGTGTCATCACAGAGCTGTAACAGCAGGGCTTCGAGTGATGTCACAATCAAGTCTGTTTTGAATCACTCTGACGACAAATTGCACGAGCTGATCGGAGATTTCAGTCGACCATACTGTCTGCCGTTCACTGAGAACGATAAACACAGAGACCTAAAAGCCATTACATGTCATACGGTAAGCTGCAGTCCTTTCTGATTTCATTTCAGATCTTACTGAGTGTTTTTCTAGTGCACTACTGAAATATAAACGAGAAAAAGAACGTTATTATTTCATGTTTCCACTAATCCATAATAACTCAGACTGCACTTGTTCCATGCACATGTAACGACTTTTCGTTATTGGTAAAAGTGTGACTCCTGATGAAATTCTCCTCCTAAGAGTGTCATCACTTTCTTCATTTTATGATATCAAATGATGACTACAAATTTCAGTGTTCAATTGCTGAAATGACGTTGTATGACTACAACAATATCGGCCCATGTTGGGCAGAAAGTCATGTCAAACAGAATTTCATCAGTAAACAGAAAATGTCCTTTCGTAATTTGTCAACTTCAAAGCACGTGGACATAAGCAGGCTCTCATCTGAGAACGTGACTTACCAATGACAGCTTTGTTGCTGTTATTCGTGAAATACTGGTAGTATGTGTTAGTAACTTGTGTACTGAAATAGTATGCATCGAAATGGTCATTTGCCAAAAATGCTGCTCCAGTCTGTTATCCCACATGGTCAAGAGTTTTGATCCTGTCTGTGGCTGTCTTGTAAATTGCCGAACAACATACTGGAAGATTGGACAGTATAAGTAGTAAGATAATATAACAGTAATGTGGCTATTGGATGTGATAGTGTCAGTTTACATAATTATATGGAGTATGGAGTACATATAAAATAGGACTTGTTGTATAAACATTATGCTGATTAAGCATACTGCATATGGTGATTGGAATAGAAATGTTATTGAATACTGGGCTCTGTTTTGTACTGGTTTTAAACTGTTTACTAAACTTAAGCTATGATCATATACCATTTATCAACTGCATTATTTATCAGACATGACCCTGAGCCTGACTGTTTATCTATTTGATGATTGTACAGTTCTAATGGTTCTATGTCATCATGACTGATGTAATGCAGTGTTTATTGTTGTTGATTAGTTGTCACGGTTACTACACAATGAGTTCATTGATACTGTTGACAAATGCATCATTGTCGACTGCCGTTATCCATATGAGTATGACGGCGGCCATATTCAGGTTAATCAGCTGTTCCTTGTCAGCATTATCTCCACATGTGCTAAGTGTTTGCAGCAATCAAGTTATTACTTGTACTCGTAGAGTGACACTGAAAACTGATTAGAAAATTTCTTATCCCTAAGCATTGAGTAGAAACGTCTATTTATTTCAATGGAAGCCGACTGGTGTTAATCGGAAATGTTCAGATTAACTTTGGTTGTATCTGACATTAATTTTCTAGATAAGAAAAAACACGAAAATTAATGTCAGAATGCCAAAATTAATCTGAACATTTCCGATTAACACCAGTCAGCTTATCCTAGGGATAAGAAATTTCACAATGGCCAAACTACTGAAATTAGCTGCGAATTATAGCTGATACCACATGGCACATGCTGAGCCTGTCTATTATCGGTAGGCCTATAGTTTGAGTGACCGACACAGTGGCCGATTAAAACACACATTGTGACAACATGGATACAAACTCACAAGAGCATGCCTATATATGGGGGGGGGGGGTACACATTACACAGCTGAAGTTGTATAGGCCCTAATGACTAGTCACGGCTTGAACATCTCGACTGAACGTCTCGAGGCATTGTTTTGAACGTCTCGTCGTCTCGGACTGGTGGCACTGTAGTGTATGATTTTCATAATAAATAAATAAATAAACGAGGTTTAACATTCCACTTGGCAAATTGGAGGACATTTCATAGAAGATCTTTTTGTCTGGAAATGCTGTGGTGCTGTAACAGAAGGATTAAGAAAACATTAGTATGCATCTGTTCTGGAAGTAAAGCATTTACACAAAGCAGTGTTTGTAGACTGAAGATGGAAGCAAAAGTGATGTCATTGGCAAACACAAACTCAACTAATACTGAAATAACGTGTGAACTGGTACTGAAAATAAAATATTGAGTCTAACCAAATAAGGCTATGATGTTATTTTTGCAAAGTAAAATAGTTCTGGCAGGGAAGCTAGTTTCTGTTTTCAGTGACAGCTGAGAAGTGTTATTAGGTGTTTTATAAATGGCTTCTGGCAAAAAGTGTTTATGTATTATACTTGTCTATAGTGTCTAGTTAGATAATGACTAACTTTTCTGTAAATTGAGCTGTAAAGAAGGTATTTGCTTCACTGCTTTGCGTTCCACACATTAGTTGCTGAGTGTTCATGTCCAAAGAAAGATGTATTTAATTGAGTTAATCTGCAGATTATGGTTCACCCTGCGTATTGTTTGTTTCTGTGCAGAAGTCCATCAATATCTACTCAAAGAATGACATTTTCTCTCGTTTCATATCGTCAGAGTTTCATGCCAGCATTGGATTATCCTGCCATCAGGTCTTAGTGTTCCACTGTGAATTTTCGTCTGAAAGAGGTCCGCGGCTGTAAGTTGACACTTGCTGCATAATTGTTTTATGCCTATGTGTGCCATATCATTCAGTTCAATTCAGTTCTGTTTGATCTCTTCGATAGTTCTCAGAGGAAAGTCAGTGAAAGGCCAGCCTGAAAAGATGAGTCTTGCATATTTGCATATTTGTATTTTATGTGTCTGTTCTGTTGCTCTGGAATAATCACAAGCCAAATAATTCTGATAATTGCATTATTGATCGTAATTGTGTGCTGAATAAAACAACACAGAGAACAGCGAGTGTGATATCCAGTTGATCCAAAGTCTGTGATCTTTGTGACTAGCTAAGCTGTGGATCATGTGTATGTACTGTGTCTTCACTGTCAGTCAGGTCACTTGCCATTTGCTGTCTAAATTTCAGGATGCATTTCTTGCGCAACAAGGACCGAGAAGCTCATCGTGACAACTATCCTGTGCTTTATTATCCCGAGATGTATCTGCTTGATGGTGGTTACAAGGTGAGTTGTTGAGACTGACCGCATCCTGTGTTTGTGTAGATTTGGTAGTTGGTTAGTTGAATTGTACAGTTAAACTGCAACTGTGATGCATTATAGTATACAAACGTACAGTGTTAAATGATCTACCGTTATATCTCAATTATTTTGTGCACATTTTTGGCTTTAAAGTCGTGATATGAAGTTTTGGTGCGCATTATGCATGTGTAAATTTTTTTCACAAACTTAACTACCGCTCTGCCACTATGATGTTTTATATTGATCCTAATGCTTGTAAAACAAGAATATACGCAATATAAAACATCATAGTTGATCAACACACGTGTGCATATACACGTCTGCTGTCTCAGGGAAGTTAAAAAAATTACTAAAATCATTTGAAAAACTGTTTAATTAAAGCATTTTACACCTTAATTACAATTTGTTGTTACTGTGTTTCTGACTAGAATTTTATCATGATATAAATACAGTAATCTATAAAAACAAATCAGCAGTATATGTCGGTTCTTCTCAGTATTGCTACTGACCATTCAGTCTGACTTGTTTACACAATGGCAGACGGTAGTTAAGTTTGGAAAAAAAAATTTACATGTGCGTAATGTCGATGATGTCGTGAATGATAAAATATTTGTATGGTGTTTTACATGTAAACGTGGAAATGCGTTAACGATGTGATTTACTACATCTTTTAGTCATATAAAGTGTTAATTTCATAGTGCAATTAACACATGCAGATATGATGCTATGATGCAGAAGTGAACTGTAATTGTGTGTTGTTGACAGGCTTTTTTCGAGTCATACCACGACCTCTGTGAACCTTCGTGTTACAAACCGATGCTGCATGATTACCACCTTGATGACCTGAAGCGCTTCCGTACTGAGTCAAGGTCATGGTCTGGAGATACAGACCGCCACGGTAGTCATAAAAAGGGCACTCAGCAGGGTCCGTCGAAGACACGCTGTGGTCGGATGAGATCTTGTCGAAGACTGCCGTGATTCGTTTTCAGTGTCGATCTTTGTGTGCTCAGTCGTTGCCAATGGCACATCTTTGTGGATCATTCAAGACCAAGGCAGGAATCTGGACTTAGAGAGGAAAATGGTGTTCTTGTGTCCAATGTTGAATCTGTTCACCTTGCACACGCTATGCACATCTTTATGAAGTCTAGTTGTCTGTACTATAAACCACCAAAGTATAGACTGGTGTTGTGGGTTGATAACAAAGCCATTTTTTTGCCAAGAACTCGAGATCGAGTCCAGTAAATTGAAGATCTAGTCCAGTGACGTGTTTTTTGGCCTAAAGGCTACCACTGAAGCGGCACGATACCGAAGAATGTTAAAATAAACAGTGTTTTTTGACTAACAGCAATATTGCCTAATTGCACTAAGTGACTGTTAAGTTGCTACTGCTGACTTACTCGTTCTGTTAACATTGCTGGACAAGAACTATATGTGCTTGAGACTAATACCTAGCTGGAAATACACCACGACCAAAAAGATGATATCAAGGGCAAGGCCAAAGTATCAAGACCTCTATGATGGGGAGAGAGCAATGAGTGGAATTTTGCAGTTAGCAAAGCATCTAAACAGTATCAAGTTATTTTCAATGGACACTAAACACAACTACAAAGCCAACATCTGCTTAGAACCTGTTATCATATCATCACTTCTAATTACTTAATGTCACCTTTTTCCATTGAGTCACATTTTGCAAACAGAACAGTACAGAAGCTGGGTAAGATCTCCGTCGTTAAATTTTCCACTGTTTCAAACAGTTGCTTCAGGCTGATAAACTGATGTGTCATTCAGTAATTTGCTGTCGTACTTCCAAACACTTGCGGTTACTTAACTTCTGTCAAGACCAAGACCTGTTTGCGATGAGCAAAACCAAACTGTGTCTCTTAGTGGCTGTCAGGACCATGTTCTGTTCTTGAGGCATCTCAAGACCATGAACTTGGTAGGTACAGAAAGTGCGACTGTTTCAACTAACTGATCTCTTTGTCTACTGTGTATTTATATAATTGGGATAGACTGTTGCTTCTCAGGCATTATGCAATATATTTGCAAGCCGTCTACTGTAAATGCATGTTATTTTAATTATTATATGTTACATGTTGCATTAATTTTGTATGACTGGAACAGCGAACGTGGTTTGATAATAATTTTATTCCATATGTGTAATTATTTGCTAATTATTTATCGGTGCAGTCAGTTGTGTTGAGCTTAAACTGTCATGGTGTCATCCTGATGTGCGGGATGTCATTTGAACACACATCTTCTAGCGGATGCACTTTGTTTTACTTTTTACATTTTATTTCACAGTGTTTTTAATGTAATTTTGGTAACGTGTTGTTGTTGCAGTTTTTTAGCTTGCATCCACAGTGGTTGTGAATTTGTGGGTCTTCCTAATATCTGCCATAAACTCTATGTTTCACTTATGGTTTTAGTGAGTAGTGACTATTGATTTTATTACTTATGTAGTTTGTCATTGACTTTTACCGTGTGACAGCTTTGCTAAACATGGTATTCGGTATGGTATTGCCTGTTCTTGTGTCACGTGATACAAAAAACAGACCTGTGATCATGCGGGTTTCACCAAACGGCTGTCCAAAGACTGTGGTTTTCACCGATAAAGATGTTGGCAAAACACGGAAGGCTGTCACCCCCAGCAAAACAATTTTCTACAGTTACTCCCATTCTGGCATTCAAAAACCTGCTGGTGCTGGCCAAGTACATTATTATTGTGTCTACCACCTGTCTGTGGAGCATTTTCTCCAATCGCATACAAGATCAACAGGTCTTTAATGTTAATTATATTATCGTCATGGTTGCTCAATAGATTTAGTGGTGGCTTAAGGCCAAATCCAGCATAATTTAAGGCCAAACAGGCTCAAAAAGGCAAAGTTTTACATACAGAAATTTCTTTCGGTCCATCCATGCCAATCTCGAGCCAGTTATGATAATGCACTCTACTATGAAATTATACAGATATGTCACACTTTGTAAATAAATTGTGCAATGCTTCTGCAAGCGTTTCACGGGTTTGTCGGTGAAGTTGTGACCGCAGTAATTTATATTCATTTCAGGGCACTTGTTGTGCGATGACAGTATAGTATATAGTAGTATAGTAGTGCGTACGTATGTAGCGTTGTAACCTAGCACTGAACTGGTAGTAGCTGAGCTACTGTAGCTCACTATTTGTTCATTAATTTTTGTTCTGCATATGAACTGTTTGGTGGTGTCAGTTGAGTGGCAGTCAACTGACGTGCCGGGGCACTACGGCGGCCACCCACGTCCTCAGGTTGCGGATAGAGGAACGCCCTCGATCATGGACAAGAGGGTAGCACCGGATAA
>Ga0056114_1001458_pt1 | contig 10800 bp, 6 predicted proteins | sample WorMetHERISLAND1_FD_77005 | JGI IMG/M metagenome (GOLD analysis project Ga0056114, IMG submission 77005) | Marine gutless worms symbiont microbial communities from Max Planck institute for Marine Microbiology, Germany - Olavius loisae HERON... ...
CATGCCGCTAGCTTTCTTCGTTTTGACACAATACCGGCGCGTGACGGACAGACAGACGGACAGACGGACAGACACGTTGCGATCGCTATTACCCGCGCTAGCATAGCGTCGCGCGGGTAAAAACCGAACTAACTAAACGACGTCCGCAGACCAAGAAGCAAATCTAGTCGGTTTTAACATAAAATCGCAGCTCGACAAGCTCGCGTGAGGCTCGTCAGCAACTAGCAAGTCACACGATTTCACAGTGTCGGCGTATAAAGACAAATGTGCGAATTAGAGTCGCTGAACTTGTCTATAAAATATCACAGGGTTGTACCGAGCACGCGCCGTGCCGGGCATCAACGAAATTAATCAGACCTTTAAACTGCACAAATCGCATTTGCTCGTCGTCTTCGTGTCATCCGGCACATTACACAGTTCCTGTCTCAGCAACCGCGCGCCGACAATAGACGCCAGCCACACCCGTTTAACGATAAAAGTTTGCATCTAATTGTCCATAAAGTTTGATTAGCGCATCGGCGTAGACGGGCCACGTGGCGCCGACGACATGGCGGCAAATACAATCTATATTGAAACGGCGACGCGGTCGGTAGGTCGGCCGACGTAACTTGTGATGAATGAGTCAATCCGAACGGCGCACGGGCAGCCGGAACTGACGTAAACTCATCCGCTAACAGTGAACGCGTCGCGCGCGCGGCCGGCCATCTTCGATTAAACGCTGTCGCACCTCCGGCCGAACCCCCAGTCGCCGGGGCGGCCACTGACAAATTTCTTCGACGGCGCACGGCGTTCTCTGATTAAAAAGCGAATTCAATTCTCGGTCGTGCCGCAAGACTGTGGACGACGGCACGCCGGAGACGTTCGATGTCGCTCGCTATCTTGGTGTTGCAGCCGAAGATGAATTCAACGGTCTCGGCGATCGGTCGTCTGAAAAGACTGCAGCCGTAGACTATGACGACGACTTCGACAATTCAATGACTGATGTCGGACGATAGTCGACGGACGCGTTATAAACGCTCATTGCAGCGACCGGTAGCAGTGCTCCTGGGAGTGTATTATGAGAGCCTCACACCTGCTATCCCGACTTTGAAAGACTCAACGCGGTCCGATGCAATGCGCTCAGCGTCTGTCTCTGATACACTCATTTATCTCCGGTGGTCTTGACCTACAAGCTGCTTAACAACAGTTAAAGGAGTTTTCTTTCCAACTATGTACTACAGAGTAAAATTTTACATATGTACATGAAATAAAAGTGACTTTCATGCATTGTTAATGCGCAGATTCAGTCAGTTACTTTTGACAAAATATTTTAATATCAACAATTTTCACATACTGTATTAGACATATGCAGTTGCAGTTGGTTTCCTTTTTTTGTCTCGCCAGAATTGTTAGCTATCAAATCAAATCAAATAAAAGTTTATAGTGTCCAATACTGTCAGAGCACAGGTACATTACATTGTCGTGCATGAAAGAGTATACAAATAAAATCTGTCAAACGCAACCGAACGCCATGAAATATGTTTTCAGTTTCTATACCTGAAACTAGTTGCAGTAGAGGTTTTGTCTCCAATATCGGCAGGGAGAGCGTTCCACGCAGATGGACCAGAAAAGAGAAAATGACAAGCTCTCTTTTCAAACTTTGTACGAAGACGTGGTATCGCGGCCGGCAAACAAGACTTGCATAACGGTATAAGCTAAAATTAATAGAATTATACTAGCAAACAATGTGCACATGTCTAATTTAGTTAAGATTTAGTAAGTTTTCTGCTGTTCTTTTGATTGCATTTGTAATTTTAATTGCATTTATTGTATTTTGGACAAATCGTCGTTAGTTATAACTTCGTGATAAGTTTTCATGACGGTATACTTAGACTTTACCCAATTCAGTTTTTTTCTTAACGATAACATGCGTTGTAGGTCTATAAATAAATACAGACCTTACGCTATAAAGTATCGATATAAAGCCAGAAAAGAATGCATACCCTAAAGAAAATTTATAGCCGTCTTTCGTTTTAAACGGAGTAGATCGCCGTGAAATTTGTTCTCATTAAGGCGACGACGTTAATTACAAATTATAGAGACGCCAGGCGGGAGACATCTGATAGATCTGTCTTAGTCCATCTTGTCGACAACCCTGAGTCTTAGTTGGTGCCTGCTACCGCATAATGCTCAGTCGCCGCCGCCGATCCATGCCGCCGTATTTTTCTCCATTTCCGACAGCAATATATATCACTTTTGTGGCGTGTCTGCGGGCGCGAAGATCGACAGGAAGACGAGCGGGCACCTGCTTCTCTGCCTCGCTGACCGACCCGCAAATATCAGAATTACAAATGCGCTGCCGACCGGCCGGCGCAGAACAAGACGAATCGGCAGGAATTTACACCGAGCTACTATAAGCTTTAGCAGTTTGTGTGCTGGTCGACGTTAATGGATGAATGCTGATGTAGCAACTTCAGCATCGACAATAGTAACGTCTCTGCCGCTGACATTGTTCTATCCACAGAAAACTATCAGCGTAACGTCACCAACTATAGCAACAATTTTATACGCTCCAATGCTCCATGTTTTGTAAGACGAAACATTGCATTTTTGCGTGCAGGCTATAGGCTACTTTACCACTTGTGCACGACACTAGCCGTTCTTCGCGGCTTCGCCCAGGACTTCCTTTTGTCATGGCGCCATCTGGCGAGCTCTGAAAAACCCACTGCAGCTATCAAATGGAGTAAAGACCCCATAAGCTATGCCTGCATTTTTTTAAAAAAATCCCTTTAACCCCTGGCAGATCCTTCATCCCCGTGGTTGGTTATCATGCCAATTTGGCAGCTTTAAATCAACGTCGAGAATACGTGTTGGTGTTGAGGGCAAAAAAACAAACGCACACATACCGTGTACACTTTATTAAGTAGATTTAAACGCGTATACATTAAAGGTTATACGACGTCTGTGAAATCGTTAAATTGGCAAATTGTTGACACATGCAGATAGTATCTCTGTTAAAGTGCATGAAATTTTAACATTAAAGTCGACTAGAGAGCTACAGTGTAATGAACAATTCCGTGTTTACTGGTTACAATGACAATAACAATGAAAATAATTTACAATCAGATTTGCAAAGCGTCATTTATGCTGTGAACAAATGGTACATCTCTATTCGAAGCAGAACTTCAGAAGCCACAGCAAGACAAAAATGGAGAACCGAATTAAAAACAAAAACATGCGTAAATGCACACGTATATAACTGGACTCGTGCTCGCTCAAGCACGGGACTCAAATAGAGGCGGGTCTGTGTGAAACCATGGCACTTCTGAGACAGGAACTCGCGACCTTTGTTATCGAAAACGAGGGCCACAGCCACTATACATACACATCCGCTCTTCGGTGTACGGTGTAACGATATGCAACTATGCATGACATCATCACCATACAACCTACTGTATCTCTAAAATAATAGCATGTGTCCATTGGCCATTATAATCCACGCACCATCACATTTTCAGCTGTCATCCTCAACAATGCTGCTGCTGCTGCTGCTGTCGTGTATTATATAATCGATGTGAACGTTATTAAAGTCGGACAGCGGGCGTCGCCGCCGGCGTGGACCAAGTCGATGACTTTCTGATGTTGTCAGAAGGGTCAGTAGCAGGAGGTCTGTAGTACCAGATGGCCGAGTGACGTAACGCTTGGCCATGCGTCCGATAAGATTTCGGTCGGCGAGCACAGTGCTCGAGATCGCTGTCAATTTAAGCTAAAATCATCGCTGTCGCCACAACAGTTGCGCTGACTTGTCCCATCTTTAGTTCATCATGCCTTTCATGATGTAGTCGACTGCCAAAATTTACTTGCACCAAATTAGATCAAATTATCTTCAACGATGTCTTGAATAGGCGCGGTAGATAAGAAACTTGCGGTCATTGTAATGGATGCTACAGTAGAAGACATGCAGTATTTGTAGAGTCCTTCGCAATGCTGAAATGACCTACAAGGTCATTCAAGGTCATTGATAATAGCGGTATACGGTACTCAATACACTGCACATGATTTCCTTTTAGCTTTCCATTGGAACCATATCTCTATATGCACTTTTTAAAGATATTAGTAGGCCTAGTTATTTTTAAATTGCAGCTACGTGGGGAGAATAGAACAGTCTTTTGAATCCAATATTCCGATGAACGTGGTGAGACTGGCGATCATTGTAGTGCGCCGGAAGCTCGTGCTAAATTTAAGGCCCGATTGTAGCCTAGTTGTTGCAAGAAGTTTTCTTCTACGAGACTGCATTTTGCGTTATTAGCAGCAGCAGCAGCAGCATTGGAAACAAGTGCGTGCCGCAGTGATGTAACAACGAATTATTCGGTTGCATCAAGCGCACGATGCTTAACGAAATTGTACGCCGATGCACATGACAATAACTTATGTTTAAGGCTCTCAGCTCCGCAAATCTGCAGCAGACACGCGAAAAACTAATTCGTAAGAAAAACAGTATAAAACCTAGTGCTACTGTACGTCATCCCGCGAAGACGGTGCAGTCTGTTGTATTGCTGATCGAATCCTAGCGTGACATGCCGCAGTTGAACGGAGATAAGTTGATGAACCGCGGAATAGTATCAAATGAACGGCCTGGTATCAACACACAATTCGGCTTTGAGCAGTCAACATTCGATTCGCATGGATAGTTAGTAATAGTATGGTTTTTAAATAAAGGGTGATATTATGTCAAAACGGTGCATTATACAGAGACAAAATTACTGACGCTAATAGAAAACCATAGGCAATCTATGAATGATATTAGTTTCGATGTCCTTGAGTGATGCCTGACCTGGATTTTAAGGTCGCGGTATTTTTCGAAATCAAATATGTTAAAAACTGTGCACGATAGAGCCATAGTTACTACTGAACATTAATAGGAAGTCATATACGATCTATCGAATAGCGTCATTTTCAATGACCTTGAATGACTCATAAACCGAGTTTCAAAGTCACGGCATTTTGTAACGGCGAATATCTCAATACGGTGCATTTTGTGTTGTCTAATTGTAAACAATTCACTTTAAAAATTATAGCCAGATAAGTTCTTCACGGCAAGCCATCTCAGAACTACTGGCCCGTACGGGGTGTCGCCGAAGTATGGTGTCACACAATTTTACTTGCAGGCTGCAGCCCGACATAAGCGAGCATATACCTCGCCTTAACCCCAGCCAGTAAGGCTGGTACTCGATTTACCTACCCCGGAAGGGATGGAAGGCTGAGTTAACCTAGGTGCTTTGATTACGCCCCGGCTGGGAATCGAACCAACGACTGCTTGATCGAAAGTCCGACGCCAAACCGTTGCGCCACCAAGACAACCTTACTTAACTTCCAGCGTGAATGTGCTGCTGACGCACGGTCCCTCGAGTCGATGATAGCTGAGCCTCTTGTTAGGAATGGTTGTTGACTTTTAGTTTTCTTGCATTTTATCGTGATTTCATTGCTTTTGTGTACCTTTAAGACGATAATAATGATGGCAATGATAGATATTACTGTTCATGTGTATTACTGTCTTAAAATGCAGTCGGTTAAATTAATGGGGATTTTGGGATACATAATAATAAAGCGTGAAGCCAGACAAAAGACTGTATTTCAGCCAGGAAAATCAGCATCTCTATAATCAGCATCGCATCAGTCGCTGAATGGCAGCAGCAGCAGCAACAAAATGGCGGCAACGGCATCAGCGAAATATGATTGGACGAAAATGCGCGTCATTCAATATCGGACGTCGGCCTTTTGCAGCCGAGCATATTCATAGACGAAACGTCAATGTCGCGAGCCTTGTCCGCAGCAGCAGCAGCAGCAGCTGCAGCGTCAATGACGCGGCGATGCCAGCCAAAGGCGCAGTCATGGACCGCCTACTTACTAGCCAGCTGCCAAACGAAATTATGATTATGAATACGTCGGCGTCGGTGAGTGGCCAAGCCGACCATACAGACCATAACAGCCGGCCGGAAGACAGCGACTGACCGCCACATCGCCACTGCTGTATGCGCCTAAAACGTATACACACGGACCGAGAAAACTTACTGTGTCGTCGTGTCCTGATGTATTTGTTTGTTTGTAGTAGGTTGTCTTCATCCCGGCCGTTCAGTTACAGCGACAGTGACCAGGCATGTCCGGTGAACAGTCAGTGAAGCTGGCTGTTTACAGAGGCGACGGCTGGCGTCAAGCGAAGCAAGACAGACAGAGACAGCACAACGAACTGCGGTCGAATAAGCGCCTCGAAGAGGCATTTACTATGCACAGTTTGACGGTCGTCGCAGACCAAGCTGACAATGTAAACAGGAAGCGCTTGTCGGGGCCAAAGACGTCACTACTGCATGTACAATGTCATCGAGATATACGACAATGTACAGACGTGAAAATATTAGACATGATTTTAGGGACATTAACAATCATACTAACTAACACAGAGTGCGATTTGTTTAAAAATCCAAGGGGCCGGCGTCGCCACGGAGGCCAGAAGGTAGTTAAGTATAGTGAGGAGGGCATGTCCTCATCTGAACCGGGAGTGAATTCTCTTTGACTGTCAAAAATCATAGACATAAGTGACATAAGTCTGCGAGGAATGGAACAAGAGTGTGTCAGAGTAGCAGGGGTTCAACCACCAACCAGTCCGTCAATTCGATTTATTCCACTTCTACGCTACTGTGATTAGACCAGTCCTCGAATATGCATGTTCAGTTTGGCATAGCGGCCTAACAATGTCGAGCATCGCAATCGTGATGAGGCAATTCAGAAGCGTGTTTTTAGAATTATTTTTGATAATTCTGACTATCTGGACTTCTGTATTGCGAACGGTATCCTGATGAACGGTATCCGAAAACCCTGCACAAAAGGGGTGATTTCTTTTCTCGACAGTTTTATGGGATGATAGGAGGCGCGTAAAAACGTCGAGTGGCCGAGTTGTCGAGATGTCGACTACTCGACAACTCGAAGAAGGTTCGAGTAGTAAACAACTCGACATCTCGACTCGAACAACTTCGAGTTGTTCCGAAATTCGACGAAATTGAAGAATTCTTAAGGTCGCCTATCGCAGAGAAACCGCGCGACGCTCGCCTTTTAACTTCACTCCTCGAACGGGTTCCTCGTGATATGTCAAATTTCGAATGGCCAATATCTCCGCAATGGGTAATCCGATCCATTTCATGTTTGGTTCTAGGGTAGAGTTTTCGGTGTCGGCGGGTCGACTCGAATGGCGCTATTTCCGGTTCAATCAAACCCAAGATGGCGGCCATGACACGACATAACATGACATGACAGATATGACAGACAAGAGCTGAGCGATGTCGCCTTATGCCAAATTACTTTGGTCTTTGTATATTATTAGCATTGAGGCAAATCTGATACAAAATACAGACTATACAACACACGAACATTCAGTATTTCAACAGTCGATAATCTGTGAAACTTTTTTGCGTTTCCGTGCATGTGTGTGACTGTCATAGGTTGACTGCGATGTTTGTGTGCATCGGGGCATACTCGACAGAGCTATAAAAGTCGGGCGAGCGAGCGAGCGAGCGACGTCTGGTCGGTCAACGATTAATGGACGAACGATGCAAATCGACCTATGAATTAGTCTGTATGGATTTCAAAGTCGGACTGCACGGGGCGCGAAGCCACGCATGCGCAATGAGAGGAAGATGTTGCCGCGTGGTTCGCGGAATAAACTACACGACGCCCGGTGCAGGCGCCGCGGGCCTTTGTCTAGTCGACCGAGTAGCGGCTAGATGGACTCGCATTCGTGTTTTGCCAATGTTCGTCGGCAGGTCACGTAACTACATACATCACAATCTTCTGTGCGCGGTCGCCGACTGCTGAAGTCCTGTAGATAACACAGTGCAACAGCGCTGCTCAGCAGTACAGAGGCCATGATGGTTGTAAAATCATCTACAGCTTGTATTCTATTCATTTTTATTCACCAAAATGGTAGCAGAAACAAAACAAAACAAAAACTTAACAAACTTAACTAAATTATTACGTAATAGTCCACAATTTATAACAATGATAATACAATGTATTGCTGATCATACTGGAACAATGTGAACATGAGAAAAAATATTGAGACTGCTACGATATTCGTATAGTCGTCCTACAATAAAATGCTTGACAATATTGGTTTTCGTTGACAAAAAAACGAAAAATTCACCCTGGTAGAATTACAGAGAAAGGTTCCTCACGGGAAAAGTAAATAGGCGTATGTAAAAGCATCACATCTCCGCTCCAGTTTCCAATGCATGCTTCATAGTGCTCGGGCCAGGACCGTTTTCGACAATCATGCGTTCTGCCATGGGTGATATCACTGACGATTACTGACATGTTTTGTCTGGTTTTAAATGCAGACTAAAAACGTACCTCTATAAACTCATTCGCGATCTATCACAAACGGTGCCCGCGCCTGCGATTCGTTTCTGAACTGACATATATGGTGCGTCGTAGCTGTATGATTGATTGATTGATTGATTGATAAGAAGTATTTTACAAATCAGCAATAACCATCACAGGATGACAGCGGTCCATTGAAAAAGATGTAATAGATGTATAGGTGTAATTCCAACCCGACATCTCCTTCTGGACAGAATTTTGTGCTTTAACAAAATTTTCCCATGGAAGCATTGTCCTAATGTCAGTCAGATGCTATAAGAAAGACTCGATTAATCTAAAATGATACGCAGCCATAGACACCCAGGAGTTCATGAAATGGAATAAGTGTGGGCAAGAGTATTAAATCTAGACCGAATACTTTTAATGTCAGTATTTCATTAGTAATCAGTTCCATATCGGTACAAGCCTTAAACCCGTCGCACATCGTGATATTCGTGAAATAAAACTGAAACAAAACACTGAAACTGTTTCAGCCTTATTGGCATATTTTCAACACACGAATAAATATGTTAATGAGGTTGAAATTCCTAAAACTGTTTCAGTGTTTGTTTCAGGGATATGCGGACTTCTGAAATAAAGTTGCAGTTAATACTGCCGTGGTCGGCTGAAACGAAACAGCCGGCCGTCGGCAGTTTTGTTTTATTTCAGTTTTATTTCACGGTATGCGACGGGCTTTAGCAGCACTTATTTAGCACAGAGCACAATGCAACCAAACCAGCTCATCAGTATAGACCTACAGCAAAGTACAACTATGAGGTCTAACTGTTCAGAACTTTAAAAACCGGCAACAGTGAAAATTAACCGCGATGTTTCTTTCGTTGCATCAGTTTTTTTAGGTGATTTTGTCCATTTGCTCTGTTGCTCGCAAGTCGCAATTAACAACATTTTCTAGTTTGTTAACGTGTACGACATCATGTTATTTAGTTAAGCTAACAGATATGATGTGAATCCCGTTAAGATACGTTTCAATGCATTTGTCGTTCGCGTATAGTCTGTTATTAAACGCGGAATATTTGTATTACATCTCATTTCTGTGTCAATCTCGTTACTGCAGTATCCGCAATACGCGGCTGAAATAAAGATGAACGGCCGTCGTGGCATTGTGACAGCTGTCCAGAGTCCATCCGACACAAGACGAGTGGATGGGTGTAGCCGGCAGGAGAGCGTGTGGGGCGGGGAGGGGTATTGGACTCGCAGAAAAACGGTCACAGCCGTTTAAATCGACTACTGTGAGTCACGCCGCCGACGACCACCCGCGGCGTCGAATGCTCGGACATGACCGAGGGTCGTGGCGGCCATTAAGAGGCCAGCTGGCGGTCAGCCGGGCCGGGCCGGGCCGGCGAGGTGTGAGGAGGCTGACGGTCGCCGGGTGGTGGCCAGCGGCGCGGACAAAGCTAGCGCGATCCCCAACAATGGCCTATCAATTGCGAGGTGAAGGCGTCAAGCGTGCACGGATGATCAGCTCAGCTGGGCGCGTACTGTTGCCGCCGTGTAGCGTCCGCGAAACGATAAATATGTGCAATATCTGAGAACCAATTACGACAACCGCCACCGGTGTCCGGTAAATCATGCGCGCACCGGTGATGCGACTGAGGCGACGGCGTCACTGGTTGATGAATGTCTCGAAGCCGATCAGAGCGTCATGGCTCGACAACATGGAGGTCACGATTTATTCGACGACGCTCCGAGAGCGACGAAAAAATAATGGTTTGACGCGGCGACATCTGATTCCATTTCCGGATCCGCTGTGTGGACGGAGTGGACACTGATTCATGCCCGGGCACGTAGCAGAACGAATGGTGTCCAAGTCAACAATCTCACGAAGCATGAATTTATGGGTCTTTCTTATAGTCCGTGTTTTATTGGTGTACATTAATCACAGGGTGCAGTGGCCGTGCGATATAGTGTGTTACTGTGTTGGACTTGCGATCACTAGGTCGTTGGTTCGAATCTCACCCATGGCTACTGTGTACCAACAGCAACTCAGCGTGTTATCCTTCCATGGTCAGTTAATGAGTACCAGCGAAAACTAGAGAGTAAATGGGCATACCATACCACGCGATGTACTAGCCCCTTATCCGTGGCCTTGCAGCTTGGACGATAGTTACTGAAACAGAGATCAATGCCGCCTATTGGCTTATGCGGGCACTTTTGTACATATGCATTATGGGCGTGCGTAGTTGATTTTATGTTTCGGTTCGGATTCGGGATCGAATGAGTAATTTCGGTTCGGTTTAAAAAAGCACGGCTCGGCACGGCTGGACCCTTATACAAGCCGACTGGAATAAACTGGATTCATTCCATGTACGGTGCCAACGACGCATCCTGCACATCAGATGGCACGACTTCGTATCTAACGATGAAGTCCTGCATCGTACCGGCCTGTTCGAC
>Ga0056114_1001459_pt1 | contig 10800 bp, 8 predicted proteins | sample WorMetHERISLAND1_FD_77005 | JGI IMG/M metagenome (GOLD analysis project Ga0056114, IMG submission 77005) | Marine gutless worms symbiont microbial communities from Max Planck institute for Marine Microbiology, Germany - Olavius loisae HERON... ...
GGAGCCTGTGAGCCTTCGAACGCGATCGAAGCTGGTCATGGACGGCGGTGAAGTGGAACACGCGCCCGACGACAGCGATCCCGACGAAGTCGAACACGAGACCGACCCCGCCTCCCGTCACACTACCAGTTTGTGACACTGAAGAACCTTATTCTAATTCGCATTTCGCATTCCAGTTTGGTATGCGCGACGCGCTTATAATAATTGTTCACTCTCATGTTTTTTGTTTTGGTGGGTATAAATATTTGTAAATGTCTGTTTTTCTGCTTTGTTTCTATACTCATCTCGAAAATTCTACCGGTTGCGTGAATAAGACAGACTGTTTTCTGCGACCGGTTTCTTATGCAGATTTCTGCATCGTTTGCCATCAGCATAAGGATCCAATTAGTTTACACAACGACAGAGAGTAACAGGTATTACCTCGTTCCCTTTGTCGCCCTTTGCCCCTCTTCTGCCGGTCAATCCCTGTCGGTTTAAACATCATACGCGCGTAATTAGTTGCATGAAATAATGTAATAATGTACAATTAAGGGTCTTCTTTCTTGACTACTGATTTAATTCATTTATCGTGTACCGCAGTCACACACTACAAAAATACTTTCACTTCCCTGAGATCCACTGCTGCGCTGCACTTCAATGCCGCCATCTCATATTTCTCCCGTCGAACAAGAAGCAAGCGCAGTAAATCAGTGCGTCAGAGTAGGTGCACGATTTCCTAAAGTCGTTGATGAATTTTCACGAAATTTAGCGAAGGGGTTCTGCTACACACGGTAGCGATGACATGTTTTGCCCCTTCTCTTTTTGCTATTAAGTTTTATTGCTAACTTGAAATGACGCACCAATCTCGTGTACAAGTAAATAAATATATTTTTCGAATGCAGGATTTCTGTTTTGACTTTGCGGAGCTCAGAGTGAATTGTAGTTTAGCCACTTCCAGCCACAAACCTACTTACTTAATACTAGTGCCACTCGTTCTTCTGCACTGTATGTTTTGTTCGTGAACATTCACTTCTTAGTCTTATAAACCCTATCAGAAAAACTTTAAACGATGCCTATATGTCCATTTATTCTCAACAACACGTGATGATACCTGTAATCCAGGTAATCCGTCCACGCCAGGTGTGCCTGCTGGTCCTGGAGTTCCAGGTGAGCCAGGATCGCCCTGGTAACGTACAACAAATGACCACAGACGCGCTTGTAAGTGAGAACGATGGCGGTGCAGCGACGAACAAACTATCAGGCTATTTATTTTTCTCTACGACGCTGAAAACGATTCTATGCCTTTAAAACTACGCACTTTAGGCTACGCCACATCAGAGAATTGCATATTGTAAAAATTTCCTTCATCTGCTCGCAAAGCCTATCTGTGACGACAGATCAGTCACATCAAAGGCTCATGTGACTCGAGTAATTTCCGTATAGCAGTCCAGCTGCACAGCATCCAAACGATACACTAATATACACGACTGTAAGTATCTGAAACAAAATATCGTACGTTCATGATTTGCGTACCTTTAAAGTGATAACTTTGTAGATATTTCCCTGCAAAACAGCACAAGTGAAGTATAACAAGGATACAAAAATATAAATTGAGAGATATAGCAACATTATAAATGGATGCGGATGCGAAAAGAATGCAAGCTCACAGGATTTACAGCAATGACCATTTACACGCAACTAAGTGCTATTAGCCTAGTAATTCGATATTTTTTATTGGAAAGAGAGTTTATGAAATAGCCACTATTACTCTTCAAGAGGCTAATTATATTTAATGTTAGTCTGATCTATGCCTATCCAGCGCGTGCATACTGCGCATATCTAGCTTTCCTTCTGTCAAAACTGTAGTCGTCATCTTTAACTTTTGAGTTACACAAACGATCACATCGCAACACGTTAACAGTTCGCTACAATAAGGAGCTGGTGCGTTACAGTGCAATCGCTGACTACAACCAATAGGCTAGCTGAGTGTGGCTCATGCAGATGTCAAACCTTGATTGTCACTATTTCAGCGTAGCCAAAAGAGCCGTCGTCATTTGGACTCACCGATCGCTTTGTTGCCTGACAACATCGAAACGCAACAGCGATATTAATACCGGCCCACACAGTCGGAAAGGGATTTACGTGAGATGTCCGTCTGTCCGTCTGCTACCAATATCGACATTTGACTTGCATTCGACAGAGGGCGCCGCTGTTAGTCATGATGTAACAATCTCTTGCTCGGACAAGGACTGATCGTCTCAACCCATGGGGTCGATGCAGTTGTTGGATACATGCGGGCAGTAAATTAACTGTTAAATTAGCCATGAGACTTTTTGTCAAATACATACATTCAGTATGACTACTGTTTGAGTACTTCGGGCCTAATTCGTTTCAAAAATCTCCAAAATAGGTACAGGATGATTATTATAATTTGCACAAATGAAGCCATATGCATCATATTTACTGCAAACAAACTACAGAGAGTTAATTGTTTTATGCTAAATAATCATAAAAGATTTGTAGTGGTTACACTCTTCTTGTTAAATATATACTAAAATGGTTAAAATCGAATGAAATTAAATTAACACAAAGTCGTAACATGTTCGTGCATTCTTTGACGGACTGCGTGCGTTATGAATTAGTTTGCAACGAACAGTATGCAGCCTATTTGTACTGCTTGCTTGAAATGTTTTCTTCATATGGTAAACTACGTGTTGTTTTACCTTTGCGATGGGCAGGTCGTCAAGAACTTGATCGTCGTAATCGTCTTTGATGTTTCGCAGGTTGTTATCCAACATAACCTGAACATCGACGTCAATGAAGGATGAACTGTTATCATTGTCGAATTTCATAGCTAAACACATCGTTTAGAATGACACGACCGCATAATGCGTGAGTCATAAATTTCCCAATTCAGTAATGATGCGTTGGCTGAAAAACGACAAATTTTGCAGGGACACAATAACAACCATTAAGAGCGTTAAAAGACACTGGAGTAATATTATCATTTTAATGCTCTAACAGGGACATGCAGAAATGTACTAAAAACTCCAGAGATAAATAAAAGAAAATAGAACAACAAATGTTTAACAACAAATGTTACACATTTGTGACAACATTTGTGACATTTTACGCATATTAGATAAGTGCTGTGCTGTAATCGTTAGAAATTCGTATACACAAGTAGCACAGCTGAAAATACTTGCCTTATCGCCTTTTTCGCCCTTTTCGCCCTTTTCACCCATCAAGCCCTGTACAGCAACGCATAAAAACGTTTACGCTTCATCAGATAACAGCGTGAATCTATGATTTAGCGTGTAACATGTCAGACACGCAATAAAGACGAGCAACTTTGTCGCGCAAATTTGTTGTTCTGCAAAGTTGTCTGTCTGACATCGCGAGTTGCCCAACTTTTGACGAGTCGAGCAATTAAATTGCTAGATAGAAACCATCTCTATTCTTCGGCAATTTCTCGCTCTGTCGCAGAGCTGTGACTGGTCAGTTGTTTGTTTACGTGCCCATGAATTCCTCTTACACTTTCTAACATTCATCTGACGCCTCTGATAGAGCGTTGAAGCAATTAACAAAGTAGGGCCTACTACTGATAATAATAATGTCGTTGTCTGTCATTTAGACGCCACGTTTGTTTGGCGATTGCTTGTCGATGGAAAATAATTGACAGTCTGTTGCTTAGGCAACTTTATTGAGCCACAAAGCTGCGCAATAAAGTTGCTCGACTTTGATAATAGTTACTTTATGATCAACTTTGACACCTGGTTAGTTAGTTAGTTAGTTAGTTAGTTTAGTTAGTTAGACTAGTGCATTTGTTTAGGCGCCAGTTAAATATCACAGGCGCCGCGGTAGTCAAATAGACAAGTATGATTTCAATCTAAGGTCCATGTCAGACACGCAACAATCAATCTATCAAAAGATTTTTAGACGGCCTAAGTAGCGGAAGTTCTACTGCTAGGTCCACCGGAGACAGTTAGTTGATGTCCACTGTCCAGCATGTAGTCAGGAAAAGACTTCCTGAACAAGTGTGTCTTGAGGAGGCAACGAAATGTGGCCAACGATTACAGCCACTGAGCTCGGAATGATCTCCCACATCAGTCCTTCACATGCATGGTGTTTAATACTCTCAACGATATTGCCCTAGGTTGTATTGGAAAAAATCAACATGCAAGTCAAATTATGTAGGTATATCTGTATACTATTAACAGCGCACCACGACACAAAACTCTGGTATGTCACTCACAAGAACGCTATAAAATGAGTTTTGTACATATTGTAATACTCTGTACACGCTCACCGGATAGCCTCTGGGCCCATCCAAACCGATTGGACCCTGCAATGTACAAATATACATGAGCAAAATGGTTTGAAAGATAAATAAATAACCATCCAGTCCACCTTATAACACGCGTCATCATTTTAAAGACATAGATTGATTGGCAAAATAAGCGCTGCAAAACGACGTATGGACCTAACAATAACAATAAGTCAGTACGTTTATGGTCACATAAACTGTTTATAAGTTTATGAGTTTATGCTTTTACCATAAGTTTATGGTCACATACAGACGCACGCGCATACTGTACAGCACTTTAATAATGGTTACATAACATTAATTTTACCAGTCGCAATGTGATTAATGGTAGACGGGAATCAGAAATTATATAGGCTGCCATCACATGTGTTAGGCCCTACAACTAAAACGTTTTAAGGTGTCGCCGTCGCGCTGTCAGATGAACCTAACAGCTATGTTATCTACAGTCATTCATACTTATTCGAGAACCTATTGCTGTCAAAAACCGACGAAGAACAACGCACAGAATTTACTCACTTACTTACATACATGCCGCAGGCGAAATCGACTGGCATGTCGTCACTCGTCATGAAACAAAATTTACGGTTGCCAGACATACAGCAGAGTATATGAAAATCGCAGCTAATTACAAAGTACTTACAGGAAAGCCAGGATAGCCGCGATTTCCTTTCGGTCCCTGCAAAACAAACTGCATATTGTTATAGCTATATTTATAGCCTGCAGCCATCTGCAGTGCAGAGCAGCCTGTGTACCAGGTTTCAATCGCTCCTTCCGATACAGCGATTTCGTCGGTTCGTCTGTCTGTCCGTCCGTCCGTCTGACGGTCTGAAACACTCCGCTATTGTAACCAAACGGTTAAACATGTCACTGAATTTTTTCGTCTCGCCTCGCCAGTTTTCTCAGAATAAAGCAACGAAGTCACACGTAATCGGTGGGCTAGAATGGAAATCTGAATGTTTCTTGCCACGCTGCGCGGTCAACAAGGTCGACCAAGTTTTAATGACCTCGCCAGGCAGTCGAGTGCAATCAGTATAAGTAATCATCAGTAATCACCGCGGGCTTAGCGTCCTCTTACATACTTGAACAGTGGAAATTGAACATCACAGTAAAAAAGTTTAAAACAAATTAAACCTAAGACGGTAAAGAGGAGATGGAACGAAGACTATAGGTAGTCTAAAGGCCGCAACCCACTAGGCGAACTAGTTGGAAACTAGTTGCCAACCCGGGTTTCCAACTAGTTCCCAGCTAGTTCGCCTAGTGGGATGCGGTCTTAACAGCGACATGCAACCATAAACAGATAGGTCTTGAGTGTCTCTTGAAAGTGGAGATGTTGGAGAGCCGTCTTTAATGTCAACCAGTATATAACCCGACGACGACGAATGCTGGCGTCAGTCGTCGTCGTTCTTGTACTGAAGGTATCAGACTCGGACAAGAAGTAAGTTCACTTACCGCTGAACCCTTGTCTCCTTTATGAGTCCATCCTGGAGGTCCTGGTGGCCCGGGAGAACCTGTACAGTCACAGATATTTCATTCTTCGGATACTTCATACTGAGTCGCATATCACGCAAAAAAGTAAGTAAGCAAGCAAGCAAGTTTATTAGCATACACGAAACAAAAACACAGCAAATCGGACTCGAGTCGATAGAAAATGGACACGCAGTGACGCAGACAAAGAAAGAGAATAAATTTTCCACTGCTTTATTACACGCTTTATTAACAATTCAGCGAAGTCTGCAGATCGTAATGCACAGTGTTTCTTATAATGTAATCGTGCTTCCATAATAGCAGCACAGGTATGTGTTCTCTGACGGTAACTCATATGAGCTCAACTTTGTTAGGCTACGTTGAGTGCTTTTAAATAGCTTTTAGCAGCTTTTATTTTATTCACTGTATTATTACAACTAAATAAACTGCACTTCAGTTCTTTTCCAAATAAACGAAGCTTTGCGTTGGCGAGTCCTAATCCAATTTACGACTTTCGTCATACAAAGGCAAAGGTCGCTCGATGAATAATATTTCTGTACTGGAAATGAACGGCAGTTAAGGTTATATGTCACTGGGTGCACATGTTGATGTATTCACAATCGTTGACTCTGGACTGAAAGCCACCCGTCGATCCTCGTTCATGATAAACCAACTTTATGTATTTGTTGGTCTATGGTTGTGGCGCGCCGTTGCGCAATTGGCGGATAATAAAGTTCGCTCATATTTCGTCAGCTTTGATGTGTCGTCATTCATCTGACGGTCGAGAACCACCTGCACGCGGCTGCGGCAGCTGAGGCCGGCCGAGGTGGGTCCATCAGTCGACAGGTGCGATGTCAAACTGATGACAGCATCAACTCAAGAAGCCGTCGTCTCGCATCAGCGCAGCTACATAGGTGCCATTACATCATTCACACGAGCCTATATAGAAGACGATGACTTGCTTCTGCGAATAACACGATACGAACGATCGACGAAACTAATGTCAGATTCTCACTGCATGACGAAGTGGAAGGGGTGCTGCAGCAAAGACTATTACAGTAGCCTACTTTTCGGTGCCGTCAATTGCATGATATTGTAATAAAGATTGTCAATCTTATGGCGTATTTGTCTAACCCATGTTTAAAATACAGAGTTGTTATCTGTCTCATTAGTAAGGTAACATAACGCATAAACTGTACATAACAAACATCTCGGACTTAGGCTGTTAAAGGCGTAGAATCAGGGCCGAAACCATCTGGTGGGCCCTACGCACTCCACAACGCCGGGGCCCCACTGGAAAGCTCGACGCCGAAGATGGAGAGGAGAGGACCCGACGTTTTGTCTGACAGTTAGAATTTTATGGCTAGCGTTTCGCTTGGAAAATGAAGGTACCTGTGTTTGTGTTGTGTTACTATCATTTTTTGTTTAGGGCAGTGTTCAGTATTTCGGTCTCACTGTCCTGTCCTACTGTATGTTTAGTTGTACTGCAAATTGCTTGTTTATTATTGGACAAATAAAGATAGATAGATAGATAGATAGATAGATACCACAGCACCACAGTAAGCAACGGTAGAATCTATGACAAAAATACTGAAGGAATGATAGTGCATTAGAGGTTTCTTTAAACGATATGCGCTGTATAAATTCACGTTTTACTTACTTACTTAATTACATCACATGACTAAACACAGGATGTCACTCACAACTTCACAAGTTCAGTAAAAATGCGTCTTATGCCGATTACGTTTATAGAAAGATCTCTTTAGTTAGTAAAATAAAATCTATGAAGTTTTCAATTTCTATTTTACGGGTGAGCGGTTTAATTATACGTTGATAAACGTACATAATCTTGAGAACAAAATTAAGATAAGAGATCGCAGCAACGCTGAAAAGTTGCATTACTCTAAGCGTAATATGTTATTTAATTAATTTCCAGTCTTTAATCAATGAAGTTAAACTATAGCACTATAGTAAACATATGGCAATGAATTCTTGTGATACGCCCAGTAAACATTCCACGTATACTTTATACTACACCGTGATGCTTACTAGAACAGTAACACTGTCAGAATTTCATCTTAAATAGAAGACCCCCTTTCAAAAAAGCAGAAAATTTACACGCCGACGTCTTATGCTCCTTGCGGTCGCCAAAACCTTCCCTTGCCAATGCCGAAAAGTTTTAATGAACTGTTTTCAAGAGCGAACGCGCGCGTACTTGAGAACACAGAAATGTGTCATTCGTATGAACTGCTGCTGTGAACGAAATGTCACGTGGACGAAGCGTCTTAAGTTCATAACAGTCTTCGAGAATAAACATTTTGCGGTTATTCACAATTTAAAAAAATGTGTTTGTAACGTTTTCTTATATGTCATGTGAAACGTAGAAAGCGTTATCATATTTTCAGAATGATTACTTTATTGACTTAAGCTGACCGTCACCGTCAGTGTCTTCACTCTTCTCCACTTAGAAGTCTATCAAATCGGCAGCTTACATTCTGCGCTCTGAAAATAACTTTATAGGCCTACATATACACACACAACAATACATTGTATAACATAAGTGTTTATTAAAATATGGCCTTGGCAAATTAACACTTACAGGGCAAAAATTTATTGAGTGACCTCTGAAACTTTTTGTGTTATTACTTTCAGGTTTTAGTTAATAATTTATTCCATTGTCAAATAATCGTCCCACTTCACAGAATTTATGTATGCGCGTTAATTTCTTAATCGCAATTAATTCTTTGACGCACGCATTAAGTAAACGCGCTAATTTGACAGCACTATAGTTTTTAGAATCCGAATCAGAATCTGCAAAACGTGACTTTCTTTTACGTTTTTTTGCTGTGTTTCATATGTTTTCTCGAAGGCTGATGACACGTGTTAATCTGTTGAGTGCGTGGAGAGACGCTGTGAAGTAAACAGCGTCGAGCGTCGAACGTTCCACGTCGTCATTCGTCATCCGGCGCCCTTCACATTCTTCTACAAGTATATACTATATCAGCATCGGCAGCCACGAAAGGTCGGTGTCAGTAGATGAACGGGCGCTAGCGGGGCGCCAACCCGGCCGGAACCGCGGCGGCGGCCCGTGCAGTGCCGACAGACTAGGACCAACGGCCGCGCTGTATGCAGACGTCCGTACCATGCAGCGTAACGGCAATCAGAGCATCTCTCAGGTGGAAGTATAACGCTGAGGTACAGTTCGGCAGATCGCTACGTATCACAGTCAGATTGTAGATCCTGTTTCATCTGCTCGCTACTACGACTGCTCGTCTTTTAACTCGTCCTCTATTTGTGTTTGGCGGGCAATGAAATGTCGACAATCAACAGTCCAGTCTTTCGCCACTCTGCCATGCTTAACGCGAATCATCATTCTACGAAAGTCACCTGTTACACGACTCGGATCTGTTCGAGGGAAGTAAAATGACAAAATATTCTCGGCGTGACGGTAATTTTCAATGCAGTGAAAGAGGGTTAATCATGTACGTGCGTACCAACGACCTGTCAATAACTTTCCGTCAATTTCGTTATCGAACTTCATCTGCATTATTTTATTTTGCAACGAATTTTTTTTATTTGGCACACTTTTTCCTACATCGTTCAAGTGTTATTTACTAATCTTTTCCACGTGTCTATGTCTTCGAATACATTGTAGATTATTTGCTTTTATGCACTGCCTTCCAAAACAAACAAGGCCAAATTTTTCGGTGTCAATGTCCTTCAATACGTGCTGCAAAGGGTTATCGCAAATCGCAATCCGAAACAAACTTATTCATGTGCAACTATTCAGCCATATTCCTGCCATATTTAGAAAAACAAGAAAGCCTAGCTGAAACAAAGGTAAGCGCGCGACAGCAGTGCATGTGTGAATACCCCTAGCGAAAATGCTACAGAAAATCAACGCCAAAAACAATGTTGAAAAGTACATTCAGTGGGCTACAACACTATTCTGTGCCTGGCAATACGGGTACATCTTCATTCGTTTAGCCGTTGTTGCCTCCCAAATCTGCGAAATCACGCGAAATTCCGAGAAAATTCGATATAGCACTTAAAGGTCGTCTAAGGTCATCGACCTTGGTGCCAATCGAAAGGACATGTGTAAGTTCCTTCCTATTAGTCATTGGGTAACTCTGGACGTATAACTCGTACTTTTTTCAAGAAAATATCAAGAAAATATCTTGTTTTCACATCCCACCATTATTTGACACCCCGCAGGGGAACCGTTAAAATATCTGGATGAAACTTAAACCGCAAAAATAGAGGGATGGGGCTATTGTATGTTGAAAATGGCGTAATCCTACTTCAACCGCTTTTGAATGATGCACCTGTATGGTGGACACTGGACATACGGACGCACTGGCGATAGCATAGCGCGCTCTGAATGTCGCGCGCTGAAAACTATCGGCGATTCACACGCAATTCGCAATTTTCGGCCAATAACTAACTACGGCTATGTACACTTAGTCATGACGAAACGGTACTAGGAACATGTATGTGATTTATTGAAGTAACGATCTGTTTTTGATGTGAAAAATTTGTTCAAGAACATTCGAGGTCACGTAGCTGTAATTCGGAAATTGCAATCGCACGTATTGCAACGAAGACTATATCGAGCTACACTCGGTATGGTATACAATATTAACAATACATCAGTATCAATTCTGAGTGATTGATTTATAAAGCATGTCCTGTTTAAAAAAACAGTCTGTCTCTTACAACAGCAGTCGATCTGTCGGATTTGTTGTAGAGTCCGCGTGAATGTACATTGTGTTCAGAAAAAAACACCCACTCACATTTTCATTCATATCTCCATGAATTATTTGTGCAGTGCCGTGTTTAGGGCCCCGCAGCACCCGCAGTTGCGGGGGGGGGCGCAGACCTTGGAAGGGGCCGCAGGGGAGTAGTGGGAAAAATTTCGATTAAAATTAAAACGTTACAGTTTCCGAAAAATCACTGGCACGCTTTAACAACGTTTCGCTAAACGCAGTGTATCCACAATAATAGGCCTAATCATACGGTCTTTCAATCAC
>Ga0056114_1001460_pt1 | contig 10796 bp, 5 predicted proteins | sample WorMetHERISLAND1_FD_77005 | JGI IMG/M metagenome (GOLD analysis project Ga0056114, IMG submission 77005) | Marine gutless worms symbiont microbial communities from Max Planck institute for Marine Microbiology, Germany - Olavius loisae HERON... ...
CGGGTTCGAGGCCTACTAAAGTAGTGTGTATCACAGTGTTGACAGGTAACCGCATGGGGTGAACTGCCCGCTGTGGCCGGCCGCCACTCCTTCTTCCGAGCTGTAGGAAGTTGGAGTTTAGACCGTCAGCGTTGATGGACACGGATCTGGCATGGGTAAATGGTAACATCGGTAGACAAAGCTGACGCTATGCTGACGCTTTCCAGCGCTCTCTAATATCGGAAGCCATTTGCCGTTTTTTACTACACGTGTGCTAGATTAACCTGATCACTCAGCTTTTGAGTCCAAGTTAAACTCTACTTTCGTATCGTATCGTGTCAGTTTGTTTTCTTTATTCGAAATTCTTCCTATTCGCCTGACTACCAGTGATCGAATTTGCAATTTTTTCTCAGACCGCATTAAGAGAAAATTCGCAAATTCGATCTGTCGCAGTTCAGCAATAATTTCGAAAAGAAAACAAAAACTGGTTCATCTACGATGACCAGGCTATATTACAGGTGAGTTTCACTAAATATTCCCGAGTAGTTGCAGAGATCGGTTTATCAGTGTCGACATTCGCCTTAAATTCGCATTATATTAAAATTTCCAGTTTTCGCGAAAATTCAAAAAAAATCTGCTGAAGCTCTCGTCAATCTTTCACGGTAAACAGACACTGAGGCGTTTTACAAGTGTAGAAAATTTTGTGAACTTTGGTCCATAAACGGACATTCGGACTCCGAATGGATTCAGGCCAGTTTAACCTGTCAGAGATGGCGGAATTTGAGACATATTGGTGTCTATGTTCGCGTTTCCTGCCTTTTTTGCTTCAGCGGTTAGCACTCTCTGCCTTCAGGACGAAATCCTCTTCGACTGTCACATGCCAACCTGATGACCCACACGCTGGCTCGTACATGACAGTACGGTCAGCGAATTAGCGTTCAGTGAACGACCTTCATATCAGCTAGACCTACATAATAAGCACTGCAGGTTTCCAACTGAATCTAGGGAGACCAGTCGTGTTTTGTTTGTTGTGTCACGCATTTACAGACACAAACAGTTACTAAGTGAAACTTACGGGCGCAGAGAAAGTTTGAGTTTAAGTAGTAGCCGTCGGCACACTGGGGTCCATCGCACCTGCCTGGACCACTCATAATGCACGTCTCACAGCCTTCGGCACACGCTGTACAACAGTCAATATATGAATTTTTACTTGCCAAGAATTACAGCTTTAATACATGCAAACAAACTGAAAAAACAGCAAATGCGAATTCGAGTCGAATTATATTTAGCTACGGTGATATGGAATATTTGCATATTCTGGACACGTTGTGCTTAAAATTTGTCAAATCTTCATCATTACTCAACACTAAACGAATGTCTGATCCAGGTCTTTGATTTTAAACTGCCAAGTGAGATAATCTCGACACGTATAGACAACTTTTTGTCAAAGTCGTTATAATAATGTAAATAGTAGCTTTCCGTAGTTAAACTCTGTTGGTTTTCCTTTTGTTTGTGTTACTGCTACCATTTTATGGTGAATAAAGATTATCAATACTCTGTATTACTGTGTGTGCTTAGTTTGTTCTCTTTAAAAACTGAGTTGTATAGTATCGACGTGCAGTTTTCAGCGATTCGTAAACGTGTTTTTAATCACTTTGGTCCTTACACTACACAGTATATGGCCAACAATGTCAACTGTCTTTAAGGATTTTTGGACTCGGACTGGACTTACTGTGTATTTTTGTTTTAGTTTGGCTTCTTCTATATTCTTATCTTGTGGTTACCCGTGCTGAACTATAGTGACCACATCGTCAGATTTTCAATCTATGTTATACTCTTCCTATCGTGTCGTAATATCATATCGTATCTTATATTGCATGTGAAATCAGCATGCCTTCGCACGTGAATGTTGACGACGACAAAATGTAGCCAGGTGCGCAGAGCGTGTCACATACATCCTTGCCTCGTTCCTTGCAGCCAGTGAAACAGTTCGTAGCACAAGCTGTCAACAAAAACAACACACACCCATACCCGGTAATCTTGCATTTGTCTGCATGACGTTGGAAAAATCACTGTTCGGTTGTGAGCGAGTGAGTTAGTGTCTGCATGCAGACGGCGAAGAGGCGTCATTTAATGGGGCGGGGGTCCGGACCCTCATGTAATGATGCATGACCCCACTTTATGGAGGGATTGGTGGACACGCCCTCTCATTTTTTCGCCACAAAGCAGTATTTTTGACTCTAATACATCCATGTATAAAGTCTATAGAAATAAGCACACTTGATGTAAAGAGTACTGGCAAAATCTGAATCAAAATTATTCAATGTCTACACTCTAAACCAAATAGTTTTCTTCCTTCCTTACTTGATTTACATTTAACGTTAAACGTTAACAAAATATGGTCAGTTAAGCATCAGGAAAATCCTTAAATCACTATATACACTTCGATTCAGGGATGGTATCAGCCGCATTACCCGCCCTAGGGGATACAGATACCAAGCTGAATTTACGGGGACCACTTCGCGACAGAGATGGGGAAAGAAATGGATGGGAGGGAAGGGCAGAAGATAAAGGGGCACGAAAAAGAAAAGAAAAGTGATGTGATAGTCCCACTTTTGATCTAAGCTCAAAGTTACGACCCTACTGGCGTGCGTTTCTCATGCCAGCAATGGCGCACAAGATGCAGAATAGCTTAACGTCAAGTCAAGTCAGGTTTATTGTTTCAATAGCAGTATGAAACTGCTAAATCGCTCAACACAAAATTATACAATAGAGTTCATCTTCTCTATATAAGCCACCCGCATAACATTTCGAAAACGTTAGTCCAATAAATTCTAAAGGTTGAGATGAACTCAGATCGAGAAATACGTTGCCAACATTGCACATGTATGACAAGGAATTTTCGGCTTTTGCCAGTCTCGTTTTTGTTTACATTAGCGTGCGTATTTTGGCCGATTTTAGCAAAATTTGAAGCCACGTCTGCACTCTGCAGCAACTAGTTTGTTTATGAGAGACAACGAAATTCATCTCGGTTCGCATGAGAGACCATGCAATGACTTATGAACATGCACCGGCAATTTGAAATCGATTCTCTGTTTCCCAGGTAACTAACCAATTGCCTATACTTCGTCAGATATGCATTCCCTAATATTATTATACCTATCCATATGCATCCATTAAATCAATATATAAAATATGATGATGATAATGGTGAAGTATTTAATATTATATCTTCATACTATCATGAATATACGAACCATCACAATTTTTCGATGAGGCGTTAAATATATAATTTGTCGTACAAGCAGAGTCACATTTGTCTTTGCCAGTTGTGTTGCAACCAGAAGTGCAGTTTGCATCGCACTCTGACAACAACAAACAATCGGACGTGAAACATTCTGTCTACTGTACAATAAGTCTAAAACTGTTTACAGCATAAGCATGAATGTAATGATTAAAAAACTAAATGATGATTAAATCATGGTTAAGTCGGTCGTGAACTTGAATACACACAAATACTTCTAATATGTCAATCATGTTATTTCATGACTGTGATCCATGGTCTGGAATCAAGCGCAACCATCTGAATTTCTTCCACACAATCGTTGAGGTAACATAAGAATGTGTTCACTGCTCAAGTGGTCTGTAGTCATATTAAATCATTTATAAGCTATAGCCGCAGAACGACTAAACACAACCACAGCATGCTAGTGTTAGCTGACTGCGGCATTATGAACTGACAAAAGCCAGGCGTCGCTATCTCGGCATTCAGACTCACCTATCATCAGTTCATTGTGTGGACGCACAAATAGTTTGTCAGCGATTACTACTGAGTAGCAAGTGCAGGATGTAAGCAAGTAAACGTAAACATGACGCTGAAATCGCCGTCCGTACTGTGTCTAATTACCCGGTTGGGCCACACATCGCTACGGCCACCTCGGCCGCGCAACTTTTGCGTTAATTAAGACGATTTAACAGTTGAGCTAACGTTAACAATCAGAAAATCACGTGTTAAATTTTAAACTGTCACGCTTACGTTCACATTTGTACGATGCTGACAGCCGATAGTTCGGCTTACACACGGCGTCACACTTTCCCTCGCCTTTGATAGAACAACCGCCCGCACAGTTCACATCACAACCTGCGATACATACAACAGACAATGGTATGAATATTGGCATCATTGTGCAGATTTTGCTGGAATGACCCAACATTTTATTTAAGTACAGACACGAGCATAATATACTGTGAACAGCAGATAAGACAAAAGTTAGGCCTATCAAGTGTTAAGGACCAGTTACACTTAGCCTATACTATACGCTTTCGTCGCTTTTGTAGTTTTCTGCGGTTATGCATTGTAGTTGACATACTGTGGTTACGATTAATTTAAGGATTTCTGCTGATTTGAAAGTTCCTGGGAAATAATATTATGCAGACACAGACAATATCTAATGGAGGTTTCACTTGACTCTGATAGACAATCGGTCGCCCATTCTATCGTCGTTCAACAACACGGTAAAAGTAGACCTACATTCACGGCCACTACTGTCAAATATAGTCAGCGATAACGGTCTGGGAGATCCAGGGAACGGGTCATATTTGCAGACCGTCCACATAGCTTGAAACCATTGCTGAAGTGAAGACAATTTAATTCAGTTCAGTTTAGCTCTTAAATACTTCTCAGAGCATGTGGCCCTGCTTGGAAAGGTTGGTTTTCAGTCCATCCGAAAACTCTCTACGACTAATGAAACGTGAGCAAAGTATTAAGTTGCAACTGGGCTTTCATTTAGTACCAAGAGTGATGACCCTGAAGGGCCTAACCTATGAGCATCCAACGATAGATTGAAGGTAACTTTTTGTCACGTTTTTGAACGGGTCTGTTTCTTCGCGTTTGTGCGATTTTAACGTTTTAGTTTTTTTTTCAACGTTTTTACGTCAATGGACTGCTTCATCAGACACTGAGCTGACAGGTGGTACTTACGGATGCAAGTATGGTCATCATGTTTCAAAGAGTATCCAGTACGGCACTCAGAATCACACTTTCCATCTCCAGACGAATTACTTACACAGTCCGATGTACAGTTCGTATCGCACACTGCACAACATTCACAACACACGAATGATATCATCATGAATTATGAAATAAACACACCTTAATTAAGTTCAAAGAACACCGACAGTAACTTTTAGTATTATTATTTTATTCATATTTGTGGCAAGCAGCACAAAGCCACAGGATGGGAAATGTGTTTGGCTGTCGTGTCGTGTTTGGCTGCAACAGCTTTTATTAGATGATCATGGTGATGTAATGACACAGCTTTATTATTATATGTGCGTATGGAGAACAGAAAACCAAACAATTTTCTTGAGATAGCCCTCTGTTCCATTAACGTGTTAATTAAAACGTTTATTTTTGAAAACCACTTTATGCAACCTGAAGCGTGACGTGGCATGGCGCCATCTACGCTTACGGTTCGCAAAAAGCCTGTAAGAAGTTTAAGTAACTATTACTCAACTACAGTTACATCGGGATTTCAAACTGGTCGGTAAATCCGAACTGCTTCATCGCTGTCGTAGGGTTGCCAATTTTCCACCTCCATGCAGCTTTGAGCATGCCTAATATTCCTTGCACTCACCAAATTTCCTGTTTCCTATTTCCCTTGACGTCTTCGTTCTCTTTCTCTTTGCCAACTCCTCCCTTTCTCACCCAATTCTCTTCGTGCCCCTTTTCTCCCCTTCAAAATTTATCCTGTCCCTAATTCCCTCCCTAAATTCCCATTTCTCTCCCTCTGGTATGCTAAATTCAGCTGGGGTCTAGTTACTTGAGAAAATGTAACAAGTCACAGCTATATTAACCTATTTACGAGTTACGACGCAATTATGTTTTTGCGAATATGGAAAACAGAAGACAAAACTGGAAGAGATGCAAACAAAGTGTGAAACGTCCCGTTAATTGGTGGGTCGAAAGGTGGGACACCAACACAGTGGCCAAAAGTTGGATGTTCCGGTAAAACGGCACTGGTGGCCACCTTACTTAGTCGCTAGTCGCTACCCAAAAAGTAACGTATGTAAGCTAGTGTAAGGTAACCTACCTGGACTACAGATGTTTAGAGTGCTGTTGAAAGTGTGGTTAGCTTTGCATGACGAATCACATTTGTCCGGACCAGACGAAGAGCAGCTTCCGTTGCAGTACTTATCGCACTCTACACAACGTCATTCTGTATTTTAAAAAACAACCTATACCAATCTCACAGTCAATAGCACAGTCTTTTTCCACAGAACGGCACATAAGTTTACATGATCAAAACAACAACACAGTTTCAAACTACGGTACAAACTCGTCATATCATAGAGTAACGTACTGACACACGTGTAGTTGCCCACATAGTCGGCAATGATGTAATCATTAGTGACCAGTGAATAGCCGTCTTTGCACTGAGAATTACACAGTCCAGCTCCTTGTTCCTTACAGCCTCCGGAGCAATAAGTGTGGCACTCTAAAAACAATCACGTTACTGAGTGACGTTCCGACAAAAAAAACAAAAAGTGTGACTTTTTATTCACACTCAGTGTACATCATTTTCTATGTATCGCTTAATAGGTTGATTAATTGATTGACTAATTGACTGGTTTTAATTGGCAAGCACCTGCTGGTGTGTATTCTTTTGCCAAATGCGTATATTTGTCGAAGTCGTGTGTTCGTAGCTAAACGCTATCTTTACAAAGCAGTGGGCTGAAATGTTGATTGGAATGAGAATTGTTTTGGTTCTAGCTTGATGTTAATGGATCCACGTGCGGTACAGATGTCACAGAAGCGATTTCAGATATTTCCCTTCGCACTAACCTTCTTATATCAAAAAATTTGCAAAAATTACCCCTGAGATCGAGTGGTAACCTTTCTGAAAAATCTGAAGATTCTACAACTCGCCGGCCTTGAGTAAACTGAAAGCTCGGTACAGAAACGGGGAAACAGCAATGTGCCGGATAATAAGTAACGTACGCATGCAAGTGTAGTCCGTTGTGTTAAGTGAGTAGCCGCTTTGACAGGAAGAATCACACTTTCCACCACCTTTGGACTGGCAGCCGCTGGTGCAGTACGGGTCGCATTCTGCAACAGTTCACAAACAACATCAATTGAATTTACCGCTTGTCTTTCATAAATGTATACGCAACGAATGGAACACCGCGATTAACAAACGAACAGTTACCTCAGCAATGGTGGTATGCCGCCATCTGGTACTTCTATGTATACTTTACCACACATGTAACAAACGGTACACTAATATCATTAATAGGTCATGTCATTTCGTATAGTAAGGTGGATCCAACTGAGTCTTTTTTGCTTTGCCAAACAATACTTGTACTTTTGGTGACTGCTCACATCTATGAATGGTCGCTACTCTGACTCTAACAGTGGACAATGAAACATTCGTCTTTGAAACTTTATTGAAGTCTAATATAATTGACTATCAGACTGGACCATGCCGCCAAATTAACGTCCATTGATACAGGTTATAGCGAATGCAACCGCCCCTAATTTTCCGAAAAACATGCACCACGCATAGAGTACAACTAACTGATAGGGAAACCGTAGTGCTGTATCAAACTACGTGGTTTCCGTTGACTGAACTTGAACGTCATTGCAGCTGTTTTGAATATTTCTAAATCGACCAAGCACTAAAATTGAAATAGCACTAAATGTTATTACGGAAGTGGAATATACAATAGTGCATTCGAGACAAGCTTCATTGCTGCGATTCAGCCCAGCCAGATTTGTCAAATTTACTAAATAATATGATCAGTAGTTTCCTAGTTGAAACAAGAACGCCACTCACGAGTGCAATTGTAGTGCGTCTCATCGAGTTTATAGTTGTTCTGGCAAGTGTCACAGTTGCCAGCGCCCTTAACGTTGCACGAGGTGCAATTGGCAGCACAAGCTGAAGATCACATCAAACAGCAAATAGTCCAGTCGCAATAAAACGTATGCACATCTCATGGTTTTACCATCTGGTAACAGTTCAACTATTGTGGATTGTACTGGTGCTTAGCTAACCATAATCACGTGCTGAAGAAAATGTTCTTACAGACGTGTGTCTGTTGGTTTTACGTTTTCCAATAAAATTAATCTTACCTTATGCATATTCTACTGATACGTAATAGAATTAAGTACAGTGTACTGTTTTCAGGAGTGCATTTTGTTCTACATTAGCCAATACAGAATGAAAGTTTAGCATGAAATATCAAGGCAGAGAAGTAATAAAGTAGAAAAAAACTGCTGTGTTCGTGTCATATTAGCACCCTGTGAGTCAGAAATTACACAAGCAAGGGCTGTCAGAGTAGCAGATGCTCAACCCCACTGACCCTCCCAGTCAATATGCACCATGGCAAACAAGACATGAGGCAGTCGAGGACACTGGACGGACGGACAGACTGTCAGCGGGGAGTGATATGTATGTCTTTTGTCTATACTGCATCATATGATTTGATAATGAATTATTATGCGGCCCTTAGAGAGCCGCATTTAGTGGTGTCTGTCTGTCTGTCGGTCCCGTGCTTACGATTTTCTCGAAATAAGAGATCCGCACAGAAACTTATAATTTAGTGAAAATATTGCGCTGGACAAGTGTAACAAGGGGGCAAATTTGAGGTATAACGGTCAAAGGTCAATGTCACGGGAATGAAAATGTAAAAATCTTTTTTGCGCATATATTCGTCAAAAGTAGATCGATTTATGCCAAACGAAGACCAAAATGATCAACGGCCCATTCTATACATATCGCCAAATACATTTTGCCAGTGCAAAAATTCTTTGTTTTTTTGTAATAATCTGTAATCAGAATTATCAGAGAGCGCAGCGGCCACCTGGCCGTGCACGGTGCACCTATACTTGTTTAGAATGATGCAGCAAGAAGCTGACGAGAAACCAGAACGTAACCAGACAACAAAAAAGTGATGGAAGAAATTAAAAACAAAAACCGACGAGCAGCGAGTCCAGCCGGTATTGATTAATTGATTGAGCATGGTTTAAACTCTTCTATCGTATCGTATCGTATCGTAACGTCTCCACCAACACAGTACAGGTTATACGGGCGGGAGTCCAGCCGGAATGCTAATCCACGCAGGCAGTGCTGCACAAATAGACCAACGAAAGGTTTGCATGTGCCTGACTACAAAAGTGCACAACAACGTGCGTTCCGTTTGTCTTAGCATCACTCGAAACATCTATTAGAATAACATGCGCATAAAGTTTCCGTGGAAATTGTTTGTCAAAGCTGAAATGAACATTACTCACCATCACACTTATGAGTGTGGAAGTTGTACACATATCCAGCTCTGCATTGCTGCGGATCACATTTGCCAGGACCCTTCACGTTGCAGGATTTGCAGTTCAATGCACATTCTGGACAAGAACGACCAATACAAACAGGCAATATACAGTGTGAGTCAAACCCCCTCCCCCTGAGGTTATGGCATTTTTTTCATTTTTTTCACAAACGGTTGAGAATTTGTAATCGATTTTTTAAACACCTATTACACGTTCCTATCTTCGCTAGATTACAAATTTTTATTCAATTATATCCAACTTTGACGAAGTTATGCCATATTAAGCGCGACTACCTAGTTCACGTAATATGCTCAAAATGTCCATCATCGGCCGAAACGCATGCGTTCAGACGTTTGCGTAAGTCGTTGATAACTTTGTTGATCGTTGTCTGTGGCAAGTCACTATAAAATAAACACTTTCATAATGTAAACAAACATGTCGGATATGACATGACGTCAACAGTGACGTCATTTGCTCAGTAAGCATGCTTAGAAGCTAACGTTCTAGTGAAATGTAAAAATTTCGTTGGGTGGTCGCGCTTAGTATGGCATAACTTCGTCAAAGTTGAAGTAATTCAATAAAAATTTGTCGTCTAGTGTAGAAGTGAACGTGCAATAGGCATGTAAAAATTGATTTAAAAATTCCAAACCGTTTGGAAAAAATTGTCGGAAAACCGCAAGGGGGACTTTTTTGACTCACACTGTATATGTTATGCGCAATTCGTTATGCATGAAGGACGTTCTGTGTCAGATGTGGTGAAACGCAGCGCGATCGTTAGCGCAGATCTAAATAGCGCCATCGCTCGATTATACACTTCAGCCAGTCGTCTGTCAATCAGTGAGACGACCGAGTTTCGAGTTTGTGTATGTTGATCGCGCAGCACGATGGGTCGACGGCAGAGGCGTGTGCATGGTTTAGTATAGCACAGGGTCGAGACGCCCAAGGCGTCGAGGCCGCGCCGTTGGAGCGGAGTCGAGGAGCCGCAGGCGCCGAGGGGGTCTGGGGAGGGGTGCCTGGGAAGCTTCCCCAGCAGGGATGAGTCTGGAAATTTTTTTGACTTTTTGGTGCAGAAATGATGCATTTTGGTGCACTTTTGCTTGACATAGGCATATGCGTAATTTCTTAGGCAATTCTTTGCCCCTTGTCAGCAAGAATTGAGATATTTTCAGATCGCAGTGGTGGCTTCTGATATAACGAATACGATTGTGAACAGGACAATCTGAGACTACCATGTGCACCCCTCATGGATTTACACCTTTGCTGTGCAGCCTGTACTCCTCCTCAGTAAAAGTCTGCAAGCTTTGCCCCCAGCACATTTCCGTTGTCTTAGATGCAATTTAGCACACATTTTAACGATATGTCAGTGTTAAGTCTTAAGAGTGAGACAAACAGCAGCAGTGTGCGGTTTAGTGAAATAATAATATTCTTATAGCATTGTACGTACAGATTATGATAGTTCCATCACGTAGCAGGGCTTCTGGGATGGTTAGAG
>Ga0056114_1001461_pt1 | contig 10794 bp, 6 predicted proteins | sample WorMetHERISLAND1_FD_77005 | JGI IMG/M metagenome (GOLD analysis project Ga0056114, IMG submission 77005) | Marine gutless worms symbiont microbial communities from Max Planck institute for Marine Microbiology, Germany - Olavius loisae HERON... ...
CCTCTTAGAACCGCCACTGCGATTGACCATAGCCAGGCGTCACCCATCCACCCCTAACCAGGGGTTGTTAACTGGTGGTCTTTGTCTGGGAAATGCCGTCTACTGAGGACCTCTCTAGTTTGTAGTGCACGCTCTTTCTCTTCGACCAAGCGTTCACAGATAGCATATGAGGACATTTTTGTTTATGAGTTCACTCGTTCGAGCGAAAAAATAAAATTCACATCTTTTGTCTGAACAGAACCATATCTATGTCATTTGGTCGTTCTTAGAAAGTTTTATCTGCCTTTGAACAGTGCTCGTTTTGTTCCGCGTTCATACAGCTGTGCAGTTCACACCACTGATGTACGTCATTCATAACCCCACCACACTACAGCATAGTTGATTTCATTGACCTTCATTTAACCCTCATCCCACACTTTGACGCCATTCTGATCTGTTTTGAGCTGCCACCTCTGCTTCCTCCCAGGTGATTCCCATCCGTAACAAGTCTTTGTTGAGGAGCACAGCATAGTTAGTAATAATAAATAATCAATATAGGCATAAGTAAGTAAAGATCCCCCCCTCCCGAAAACAACCATACGTATTTTTTCGCTCAAAATAAAGTAAGTAAGCAACAACTGCACTGAGAGGGTACTCACCGATGTGGACATAAATACGGACACACATACATACAGAACAGACCGATCAACTACATCTGCGTATGGGTTAGATGCAACTGAAGACTCGAAACGCGTTGAGCAGGAGCGCAAATCTGGGTGACTCTTTGCATTTTCACCTGACATCATTTACAGAAACTGCATCTCATGTCACGTTCATTTCATGAAACTGCATATCAACGTTCATCATCACTCGACGTCGTGTGGTCCACAGCTCGTCGTGTTTGCTCGTCTCAACATTCATTCTTTCATGATTCCCACATGTGAACATCTTATAATATGTCAACACTCACGTACTATCCACATTGTATATTTTTACTCCTCGCGCGCTACGTTCCTAACGTAGCAAAGTGGAGTATATGAGATCAATGAAAGTAAGTATATATTGACGACCGACCGACCGACCGACCGACCGACGACCGACGACCGACCTCTCATTTCGAAAATTTCAAATGGCCATATCTTTGCAATATTTCCGATCCACTGCATGTTTGGTTCTAGGGTGGGGTTTTCGGGGACGGTGGATCTAATGGCACTATTTCTGCCAACCACATGTACGGCCAGTTTACTTGCCTTCGGAGACAACATCATATCACATCAATATTGATGCGTAAGACATTGGAGCTGGATTTTGTATGGGAGGGTAGCCTAGGCTATACAGTTTCGAGGCAGGAAATAAAATTGCAGCTTTTAACTGGAACAATTTGCGAATAGCGAATAATGCGCTATCCACAAGTTTGGTACTAATGTAGTTTTCGGGGTTGGCGTATTGTATGGATCTACTTCCGACTGAACCAAATCCAGGAGGCGGCCTCACGTCATCTTGGAAAATTTCAAATGAATATAGGCCTATCTACGTTATCTGATCGATGATCATGAGAGCAGCTTTGCAGCCTTGCAGGAATGTGGGCGAGAATAATGCGCGAGGAGTAATTAGATTGGTCACAATCTAAAATATTTCTTGTGCTATCGTAACTTCTTGTTCAATTGCGTTCTGACAATTAATAATAATAAACGAATATGAATGAATGAATCTGTGCCGAGAAGAACTTATTAAAGACTGGTTGTACTTACTGACTAACTTTCTAACCATGAAGTTGGTTTACCTTTTCGCCAGTGCCTCTATAGTTCTATCTTTTTATTAGCCATAAAACCCGTCTCATGGTCGTTGCTCTTTCTTCGGACAGCCAGGTGGAAATGCAGATAAGAAACTGCATGTAGAGCGACGGCGTTGATGAAGCGTCTGATATGGGCGCCGGCAGGTCGGGACACGCGTCTAGACAACATTTGGTCGGTAGACCTCGCATTGGGCGGGCGAGATTATTGCATTGATGAGTGACCGATGCCATCAATCCAGCCAGCCGTGTGCGGTAGGTCAAGATCCCAGGCAGGTGCGCCCGTCCCAGTGACCAGACATGATCGTCAATGTATCCGCCAAGTCGGCCAGCAGCGAGGGTGGTAATGTTGTGGATTAATTAAACCTAAATACTTCGGACCTCCCACGGCCATAGCAACTGTTGCTACGTGCCGTTTACAGCTTTGCATTTAGCGTTTTGAACCTATAACTCAAAGATAGACAGCAGTCAACGGTTGGAAGGAAGGTTTAGATAAATGATGATAATTTCGTTCAAAAATGTTGGCATAACTGGCATTTATATTTCTCCAATCTGAAACCCTGGTTACGCCACTGCTGTGGTCCGCTCGGCGAACTGGTAAAGTGATCTGTGTTTCTGTGATGCATGTATGTTTGCCATTGTCAATCCCATTGATGATGTTATTACGCGGTCCTCCCATGAAGCCGCGTTAAGTGTTGCACCCCGTCTGTCTGTCTCTGTCAGTCCGTCCCGTGCTTCCGATTCTCTCGAAGCAGGAAAGCTGTAAAAACTTCTAATTTAGCGGAAACATAGCGCTAGACAATAGTAACTAGTGGAACAGATTTGAGGTCTAAATGTCAAAGGTCAAGGTCACTGTTAACGAAAATGTTAAAGTCGTTTTCTACTTATATATTTTTTTCAAAAGTGGATCGATTAACGTCAAACCAAGACCAAAATGAGCAACGTTCCATTCTAAACATATCGTCAAACATTTCACCAACGCAAATGCTTCATTTTTAGCCGATCGTACCTAGTAGCCTTCGGTGCACTTATGCTACAGTGTTGCATCCGTCGTCGTCTGTCGTCGTCTGTAACGTTATGTATTGTGTCTAAACGGTGCGTCCTACAGCAAAAGTTACTATTGACAGCCTATAGGAAGTCGTATATGTAAAATTGACTGATACCAAAATCAATGACCTTGACCTTTGTTTAGAGGTCGTTTAAGGTCATGTCAACCATTGCGTCAGATTCGCCATTGAATATCTCGGAAACCGTTAGAGATACAGGCTTTGTTCCAAATGACCGCCAATAGGAAATAGCCTGTGGGGAAATCGAATGGTCACGTGACCGATGACGTCACGTGACCCCGAAAGGTCAAACTCGTGAACCAATACGCTTAGAGTCCAATATCTCGAAAACAGCTGGAGGTGCAATTTAGCAACAATCGCTAGGCCCTAATTACTAGAGTCTGCTGTGAGGCAGTACGGACGGCTATCCTAGCGACAGCTTGGCTTCTTGTTGTGATATTTGTCTGTAATTATCCGAGAAGGCCGCACGTCGCAGCGGCTATCTGGCCGTTCAGCTATACTTGTTGTTTCTACTTATTAATTAGCAGTGTGGTTTCTCCCTCCGTTTACTTTCGCCTCAACCTGGGTGCTAGTTGACAGGAGGGTTGGGAGGGGTGAAGGTGGGGTTACCGCCCCTGCTGCTTTGACCTGGCTCATGTAATTTCAGGCCTCATGGCAATATACCATACAGGCACCATACTCGCAATCATGTATATGATCTTGAAAACATTCAACAAAAATGCCACTTCCAGACGACTCCTGTCAATACCTCGTCTCCCTTCTGGCCCCCTGACAACTTGTCCTCTGGTGTCGGATGACTGTCACCGTGTAGCTGGTCGACTTGAAGTGAGTACCGGTACGTCCGTTGCATGAACCCCTACATAATAACATTATAATTACAGGTATCCAAGGTCCATTGTGACTCCGGTGCTGTGCAGTGGTCGAGAAAACGTTTGCAACAAAGCAAAATAAACGTAAACAGTTTACTACGCAGTTTTACCCTTTAATTCTAAACATCGAAGAAGCACTACAGCAGTTACAGCACGTCACGCGATCCACAAACACAAACGACTAGGAAGGAAACTGCAGGCTTCCTAGACACAGGCCTACATCGAGCCAAAATTATGATTATGAGCGACATAGTAGCCTACAGACATCGCCGCGAATACTTAGTTTACAGTTTCAACCTCAGGTCTGCTTTTGTCGCACTTAAGATTTTGTATTCATTGCAGAGCAAACCTGCCGCGTCCATGTTTCAATATTGTGATCTCGATCACAAGCGTAACAATTACATAGACCGAGATACAGACTGATCGATTGATTGAGAATGGTTTAACGTCTGCACCAACACAATATAGGTTATACGGCCGACGGTTTTTACAGACACAGACATACTCTGGCCTGACCAAATGCGAAGTCAATGCAATCGGCGGTTTTTAATCGCATAAGCTATAGACAAGCATGCCCATTGCCCACATACAGGGCGCGCCAAAAGTAACTCCCTAGGAAAAATTCGGTATCTCTGGAATTGTAGTAAATTTTTTCGCCAAATTGACATTGCTTAGAGGAGAGGATTCAAAGCACATTATGCTGCAAAATTCATTGGAATATTGTGTTGTATTAAAAAAATATGACTGTTTGAACTTAAATGTACTTAAATGTGCATTTTTCACAGTGAATAAGTAATTAAACTGCGATTCTGACGTATACCGTATTCTGATATTTAAGTCGCCAGACCTCAATCCATTGGATTATCACGTGTGAGGTGCAATATTGGGACGCTATATACGCCAAAATCGACCAACATTGCTGAGCTGAAGACTGCCTTGCCATCGATATGGAATGATTTGCCACAGGAGTTCACTGACAAGGCAATCCTGTCATTTCGAAAGAGACTTCGATTCTGTGTTGCTGTAGCTGGCATACACTTTGCACACTCATTTTAAATGCCGAGAGGGCAGCTGACATTCATCACTGAAACTTCTGAAGTGTTGGCGAAAAAGTTGTGCAAAACTTTGATTCGTTATCACTGAATATTCAAAACGCGACTCACTTGAAAAAGTGAACTTTGAAGTTTAAACTGTTGTATCTATTGAACCACTGTCGTTATTTCAATAAAATTTGCAGGATATATGAAATGAACCCTCAGCTATGAAATCTGTAAATTTGGTGACTATATCTCCTACAATTCCAAAGACATAGAATTTTTCCTAGGGGTTACTTTTTTGGCGCGCCCTGTACATGCAGAGAGTGATCACACATGACGCCATGCAGACTGCTCCGTCTACGGATCGAGTCTATGATGAATAACACAATATCAAATCAATACAACAATGTTGATCTGTCGTCGACCTTTACCGCGACACTTGACACATGAAAGCACGCAACTGTAACACGACGAAGAAATTAACAATGGCAACGCTATACACAAATGTTCCTATACAAATGCTGTAGACGAGTTATAATAACTTTACTAAAACTGATGGTATTCCGTCGCAAAGTAGGCCGCCGTCAGTGCATCTATGTTCAGTTCATATTTACGTACTGTCCTGTGACCTCGAACTTTTGCGCTTGTAGTTTTTGGAAAAGGCAGAATGCTCTTCATTTGGATATGTTAAATAAGGTTAAAGCCGTGATAAGTTCTTGGTGGAAATCCATCTCAGAATTCATACGGGGTATCGCTTGCCATATGGGATCACACGATGTTACTTGCCATCCGACACAAGCGAACACACCGAGCCTGAACCCCAGCCAGTGAAGGCTGGAACTCGATTTACCTACCACGGAGGGATGGTAGGCTGAGTTGACCCAGGTGGCTGGTTACATGCCGAGATGGTTTACCCGCCCACAGACGGCTACCCATCCAAGTATTAACCGGGCCCGGCGTAGTCTCGCGCTACCGCTAAGCAAGTCCACCACATTCAGCCTAACCGCAACAGAAACGGATCAAAAGGTCATTTTAAACCAAAAAAAGTGATTAACAAAACGTAGGTTGGCTTCCGTGACCTTAACCCAAGGTCTTGACCCAAGGTCTTTGACCTTTGAAAAACACTACTGTAAGTCATATTATACACTAAAACAGCAAAAATCATTTAAGTAACCCTAGATGTAGCTATGCATGGGGCAGCTTATGGACGCCCCATGCGTAGCCTCATCTAGGGTTACCCAAATGATTTTTGCTGTTTTAGTGGAGTGATAGCATCACTTCGTCCTTACAATGAGTTTTAAACTGGTAAGTTTTTTACATTTATTCAACAGAACAATAATCAGTGTGGCGCCAACAGTCATTTTGCAGATCGGCTCCAGCCGCTAGTCGATTCAATACCAACATGAAGTGGCCGTGCCTCTCCATTATCAGATTCTATCATACAGCAGCAGTATATAAATCGAATAAAAACTGTTTCAGTCGTGCGGCCCAGTTCTAACGATTGACGCCGCACCGACTGTGATTTACACGGTCGATATGGTCGGCTCGGTGGTCGGCTAAACTGTACATCGTTCTTCGAATCCGAATCCGGCGCCACAGCTAGCGCTTCACAGCGGTCCAAGTACAAGTATTGTTTTGTTTACGCAATACGCTACCGCCGTTTTGATTCCGTCGAGACGCCATATCTCCCAGGGTTTGACGGAGTTGCTGACTACAGCGCAGACCAGTTCGACGACAGATGTACGGTGGATGGCCAAACGGCTCAATATGTCCCGCCAACAAATCAGTCGATACAGTACGGTGACGTCATGTCGGTGCGGTGCCGAACTATAAACTGTTGATGGATTTAAGAACCGGGGCGGCCGTGGTTGCACTTGCAGTAAGCTTTGACGCCCACTGTTACCCATATGGGTACAGCTACAAAGCATCCTGTGCAAGACAGGGTTAAGCCGCCATTTGTAATTTTTGACATCCGGGCAGTCTAACGCTCAGCCTCGAGCGTCAGAGTGCCCGGATGTCAAAAATTAAAAATGACGGCTTAATCCGGTGTAGGCCTAACACAGAAGTGTGAGAACTCCTATCTTTGTAGCTGTACCTATGGTAACAGTGGGCGTCAAAGGGTTAATTTATACTGTTTACGGAGGTTTCCTAACTTCTGGTACCTTCCCACCCTGCAGACAACAAAGACAGTGAACTGGCAAACACTTGCACCTTCGAAGAACACTAAGTCAATCACTGGTGACCTACCCATCGCTGGACCCAATATTCATTGAGTATCCATTCAGGGAACTCGGTTATAATGCCTGAAGACACAAGATTTGTCAGATAACAATTCAACAATGTCCGGAGGTTCCTAGATTCCTTGCCCCGCATGGCCTTTGGCCGTGAGCCGGGAGAAGGGGGAGGAGATTCTGCTATTTCCCGGTTATGTTAAACACAAAACGGCGTCGACGCAAATAATATATTTGCAAACGTAGACGACAAGTGACGAACGAGTAGCATACAGTGTACCGCTGTTGTCACAGTGAAGCATTAGCCAACACGAACACAGCTCGCATACTGAACACGACAAGCTCGCATTTTACATCACACATGCAGTCGATTCAGAGTCGGCAGGTCGACAGAAACAATATTGATAATCACTCGTTACACGACACAACAGTGCTAGCGATAGATAGCCTTCAGAGACTGTCATGGCCTGATAGTTCAACTTCAGTCACGTGTTGGCCCACTTTGAGACGAAATGAACAAAAATAAATGCCAAAATGAACAAAAAAATATACAATAAATGGACAACCCATGTAGGTTACATTCTTTCGGAAAACTGGAAGGTGTCTTCCCGTTTCGCCGAAACCCGATTCGCCGTTTAGGGTTAGGGTTAGGGGTTAGGGTTTAGGGTTAGGGTCAGGGTTAGCGTTTCGGCGAATCGGGACTGAACCAATGGAAAGACTATTGGTTTATTGCGCTGATAAGGTTTGATAATTTAAGCACGAATAGAAAACGCTACAGATAACTTGGGCAAAGAAGGCATTTGAAACTGAAAGTAATCATTACAGAACGTGACTTGTTGTTTGCAGTAACGGCCTGTTAATAGGACACGGTTATGTATTTATTATTATTTAGTATTTTTACGGTTATATATTTGCTGTGTTCAGTAGTGCAAGACAGACACCAACAGCAGACGGCGACAAAAAACGAACAAACACTGAGATCTGAGACTGCAGAATCACTGCGTGCAGCGGCAAGCTCAGAATTTGAACACAACGGACTGGATACCGGTACAGCAGTAACTGTCAATACATTACGAAGATGATTAACGAGGCGACGAGTGTTTATGCTACACGAATGGGCAATCGAATCCATCAGCCCAGGTATAGTCCTGTACTCGCCGGTGGCCGCCGTCTACGGTCGAACTGTGTACGCGTACGATTTTACCCGTCTGATCTCAGAGTGGTGCGGTGCGGCGCTATGATGACGTCATCGATGACGTCACGCCGGTCAATCAGCAGCGAGGGCGCGCGATGGTCGTTGTGTCGGAGGAGGAACACATCAGCCGACGACGATGTCTGCGGTGTCGCTGCCGGTGCTGTCGCTGGCGACGTCGGCGACTTCGTTTGCCGACCACCTCCAGGTACGGCGTCCCCTGGTCGTCCGGAACCCTAGCGGTCGCCGCCGCCGGCTCGACGACTAACCGACGTCCGAACGCGTCGCAGCCGTCGCAGACGACGCGTAGACGGACGACCCCGTCGCCCGAGTCCAGGGCGTCCTGGACGTAGGTGGTAGGCAGCAGGAGACGCTGCCAGGACGACAGACGACGTCGGGAGCGGGACCCAGTCAGCTGGAGGACAGCCAGCGGACTGGACGTGTTGACGGTTGCCGGGCTCGTCTGAGAAAGACCCGAATCGTCGCCGTCTTGGCTCGACTCATTTGCGGCGTAGATGATTATACCGAGACGATGCCTGCTGTTGCTCGCTAATACACAATAGATAGCCACTGACAGTTACGCATTGGTTAATCTTTTACACACAGTGTATTGGCACTGTAGGAGATATTTCGCTCATTAGGCCGCCCGGAACGTTAGTTCCGAAGGCCTTCTGTTTTAGTCGTGATGTTTTTTTTTATTTTTTTTAATCAGCCATAGGGTCTCCGAGCTCCCTCGGCCGATCACCACGAAACTTTACCACGTGATCACTATCTACTCGGAATAGATAATCCAGGTCCAAAAATTCGGGGGCCCCTCCCCTAAAAAAATTTGGGGCCAAAAACATGCAAAATTCGGACCGATTTTTCACAACTTCCGACATATTATTAAATTATTTCCGTTGTCTACGCTTGTGCCGAGTATTCGCATATTACTGTGACTAATTACTAATTAATTACATAAAGAAGCCATGCATGTTTCTGACGCTGGTCCTGCTTTTCCACTCCTGACATTTGGTCCTGTATTGTCAGTGGAATGATTTTGATGTCATTCTAAGTCCGTTTGGCGTCATTTGGTTCAACTGATCACATGCGACTTCCTTTAACGTTCCGTAGTAGCCTATCTATGGACCCATCTAGTACTGTTTTCAAGAGATAGCGATTCATTATGGTTCGAAATTGCAACTTTATGCAACCCATCTGTATGGAAACTGTATCGTACCCAGAGACCGTCGACTGTGTGACGTCACGCGCCGGGCACCGAGCAGTACGTTTACGGTTGCCATGGTAACTTCGAGGCGACGCCGACGTTGTCGACGCCTGTAGTTTCTATCATCGTTCAGCGTAAACCACATCTCACCGTGGACAGTTGAGTTTACCACTACAACAAAACAGACGTATAATGACGGACTTGTTCGTCATGGGACGTCATGGTCGTTTGCTCCTCTTGTACTAAATAACAAGCACCGAATTTACCGAAGCCACCACCAATTGGAAGGCAATGACTGAAAGCGATATAGGCATACGGGCAAATGCGTATCTCCTAATTATACTCACAGTTATAGGCCTATTGTCTGGTTTCCAGTTCCAGAACATTTCAAATGATGGGTCTTCTAGCAGGTGGTCGGGTCGGCAACAACTTCCAGTGCATCATTGATCTAGTTATTTCATAGTACATCTTTTTCGTCAGAAAACTTAATCGTGGGGCTACCAGATAAGCTTAGTGATGAAATCATGACGCTAGCTTTTTACGTTTTGACACAATACCGGCGTGTGACGTCGGGTCACAATCAAAAATGAGAAGTATCGTCGTTCAGTTTGGGCCACTCACTCTGTAGGCCTATGGCAGTGGCGTCGGAACGAAATCAACATTGCGGGGGGAAAGGCGAACTCGAAGTCTTCTGAAGGGCTTATCCGGGTGGGTTCTTGGAGAGGGGCGGTATTGAGGTAAACCCCTACCCACCAGCTGTGGGTCCCAGTTGGATCCGGGGCGAAGCCTAGGCCTATACAAGAGTGGTGCATGTTGTGTTCTTGCTATAGCTTGTCCTGATGCAAAACGTTGTATAACCAACTAATAAACTTCAAGCATATTAATGCGGAGGCGAAAAAGACACTTTCGCCGGCGCGCGGTTTCAGCATTTCGGAGGCGAGCGCCCCCGTTGGTCCCGCGGTTCCGACGCCTTTGTAGGCCTATTAGCAATACAGGATATTTTTTCGCCGTCTGTCCGCTTTCACGTGGGCGTCGCAGATGGACGTGTCGGGACTCGTTATGTGGATCAGTATCATTAAGCATAATGAATTGGCAGAACAATCAGTGAAATTAAACCTTTACGTGAGTCGAAGTAAAACTGTTACTGTCTATTGTAACGGGTAGGCGGCCTAACATGACATTGCTGTGCGATAGCTTGAATATTGTAAACAAAAAAATTATCAGTTTACTTGTTTTAACACCCATTGTGTAAAGTCTCATGTAACTTCCTATTAGGCCTTTAAACAAGAAAGCCGTGCTGCCGCAAGGAAACCGCGAGATGCCGCAAGTGTTCTTTTCGGTTGAAGTTCGCCAACAACATTCCTTACAAGTATAAGACTAGCCGTGCTTCGAAAGCCACGCTTCAGAGCTCCAAACATGC
>Ga0056114_1001463_pt1 | contig 10793 bp, 6 predicted proteins | sample WorMetHERISLAND1_FD_77005 | JGI IMG/M metagenome (GOLD analysis project Ga0056114, IMG submission 77005) | Marine gutless worms symbiont microbial communities from Max Planck institute for Marine Microbiology, Germany - Olavius loisae HERON... ...
AAAGCAACAAGTTACGGTTTTCATGCATTTCTGACTTGCATTTTGTTACTCTTGCTGCTTATTCAGTGTAAGATATCGCTGTATTTGGGGCCGGTGCGGACGGTGCGGTGTTTCGTGACACCCTCCTAACCCCAAGCAAGTATTCAGAATATTTCTGTGAAAGAACCCGCTATTAATGACTGTAATACAAGATGCACATACTTATAATATGACCTGTGAGCAATGGACTGAAACGGACTGTACTCGCGAACACTTCGATAATTTGTGCCAAGCTTACTGAAAGAAACCAGTTTCAAGTCAATCTCATTCTCCAACTGACACGCTTGTTTCCGCAACTCTACAAAAGAAGTCACAAAACAGACTGGTGACAAACCAAACTGCAATAAGGCAGGCAACAACTAATTTAAAAAGCAAGTTACAGAAACTATAGGCCTGTTAATAGACACTGGATTTCGAAAATTTTGGTGGATTTCGATTTTTAGACCCACCCTGCACACTCCATTGCCGAAATATCCGTCAGGAGATTGGCAATTATTATCCAGATCCAGATATAATAAATTTTCAGGCCAGCTTTCGGTAGCCTTCGGCAATTACCACGACCCTTCGATTCGAACGCAAACAGCCGATTCGCAGGTCTTTACTCAAACCTTACACGTCACCTATATCTCCAAATATCGCTCACTCAAAAGTCAATAATGGCACATCACAAGTACAGAACTGATAATCAGTACCTTCCCACGCATTTCCTAATTCAGGCATCTTTGTCCTATTCATAACAACACATACATAAGACCCTCTTAAACAGAAATCTCATCCAATTTCTAAAATTAATAATACGACATAAGTTGTTTATCAATTAGGATTGCCAACTGAAATTCTTGACCACTGGTAAAAATTTATGGGCTAACTGGCCCATTAAAAGGCTAGTCAAATCATGGTTAATCTATTAACCACGGCATAGATGAGCTGAGTTAGTAGTACTAGTAGTGAGTGCCATCGTGGCGAGTACGACGACTGAGAGGAAACATGATGGAAACATATAAAATATTACATGCATGCGTGCATGCATCATGACGGTTACGGTTACTCCGTACTATGCCACATTTATCACAGTTTTCCTACAGGCAATTCACTAGTTGTCATTGTCATTATAATTTAAGAAAATTCTCTTTCTGTAATACAAAACTATGGACTAATCTTTCTTAAGACTAAAAAAGACAAAGACTTGTGCTGTAACAAAGACATTGTTACAGCACAATACAGATCATTTATTTTAAAACAAACTTGATAAACATTGGTACTTCCAGGAACACAAGCATGCAGCGATCACCAGAACTGGAAGTAAAAGTAAAGTAATATAGTTGATTTTTCAGAGTAAGACATGGGCTTATAGTATTCTTTTGCTTTGCTATGCCCACGCAGGCTATGCAGCTATTTATGTATGTTACGTCAAGCATTCGACATTCACGAAAGGCTGGCTGCTAGCTTGCAATAAAATACGCGCTTGCTTGCTTGCTTACTGTTCACAACTTCACATCCATATTGTAAGATTATGAGGGCCCTCCTATTGATTATGAATTTCGGAAATGTCAAATTTGGCTTTTCTGGCATGTCAAAGTGCCACAAATCCACAATGATCCTGGTAGTTTCGTTTCGGTGCACATCAGGTTAATTTCATATTCCTTTCACCTTTTACATGCAGACGTTGCGAAAACCGGAAGTTAAACAATGGCTGACTAATAGAAGACATATTTGTTTAGTTAGGTAATTATTGTGAATAGTTGTCTTAATTTGTCTCGAAAACAACTACAGTATATCAAACAAAAAGAACGGCTTTATTAGCACTCCACAGGGCGTGTTCTTAAACAAACACCGCGTATTCACACTTCGGAGTGCAGTCACCGTTCATGGTCAAAACGGCGACAAACCCTATAATGAGTGTGACTGTGTCTGAGTGGACCTCAATGACGTAAGCGTTAGGGGGCTACCGTTCTAGTGCACCTTCGCCATCTAAATTAAACCATCTGCGGTAGGGTGGGTTGAGATCAGGTAGGGCAAAGGAACAGACGTCCTGGGCGGGACAGTCTTGCCAATTCACTCATTCACGGTGCGTCCACACTGCATTCACGGGTCTCACTAAAACACGACGGGCCGGACGACGGCTCACGGATAATGGCCCGTCATCCGGTCCGTCGGCGTTAGGAGGCCTCCCATGCTCCCGTTTACGACGGGCCACGTAATTGCCGGCCGTACTTAGGAGTGAAGGCGACGGGCCAGACGACGGCCAGGAGACTGGTTTGTCCCCGTCGTAAATTTGAGTGTTTACTTGTCGCACAAACTTACATTTGTGTTTTAATGCTGACTATATTTAGTGAAAATCAGCGCAAAAGAATTCTGTGAAAAGTAAGGAAGTAACACGTTTTTAATGTTTTTTACTGTTACTTTTGTTACTGTAATAGCAGCGCTACAACTCGCGACAACACGCACGATATACAACCACTGACAATTCCAGAAAGTGAGAACCCTGACTATAGACTATATTATAGTTCGAGAAAACGTACGAAACATGGCAAAAAAGTAAAAAGTAAAGACTTTTTGGATGTCGAAAAAACGTTAAAAAACGTGCAAAACGTAAAAGTAATAACATATAGGCCTATAGTCCTGAAGACTACTGTGACCACCCTCAATCAGTTTTGTTGTCTTTTGCAAGTCCATTATATTTTAACAAAAAATGAACAGTTTTAATATAATGGTGTCCGGAGACCAGTTTCGTCAGAGGAAATGCCCAGGCGTCACGCGGAACCATAGGCCATCGTAATCACATCCTCCTTGAACAGCTGGCAGACAACACATACAATCTTCCAGAGACGACTGCATGACTGTGACAGGCATCGACGGGACATTCCCGCTCGCCAGTTGTCTGACCTGGCGGCTCGTTATCTTGGCCGGCGGGCCACCCACCCACGCACGCGTGTTGCGGGCGTCTGGCCAGTCGCTCGCCATTCAGTCTGACCTGTCGTCCGGCCCGTTGGCTCGTCATGTTTTAGTGTGATCGGCATTCACTGCATACTTTGGACACAGTCAGCTTTACAAGACAGGGGCCTACTGAGCATGGATAACGAGTCGGTCGAGTCCTGCCATCTTGTCGACTTAAAAAAAGAAATCATTTAGGGTGGCTCCACTTTTCTAGCGCTTTGTAGTTCATCTCTAACGTGACGCGTCAATACAGTGGGTTCATTGGTCTTTGTATTGTAGCCTATGACTTGCACTTTTGTAACTCTACACACTGTATAGGCACATTATGCGATTTGCTATTACAGAAACACAGGTGTTATTTGTCGCCGTTTTGGATTCGTTGTCGCCGTTTTGACTTGGCTCCAAATTATTTGTCGCCTTTTTGGCTGTCACCGTTTTGCTGTCGCCGTTATGACCTGTTGCCATTTAAACTTGTCGCCATTTTGACCGGGTACCCAGACCTAAGTCTAACTGAAATGGCCTGCGGTTTGAACTGAAGTCACCACCGACATTACTGTGTCTGCTGTCACTGGCGATCTGAACCAATCGAAAAATTGCCGACTAGGATAATATTGCCGATCTGAACTTATCACCATGCATTTAATTTTGTGGTTTTTCCTGATTTTTTAGTTTAGTTATTTCTCCATTAGATTATGGTCTTGAGAAGGGCATCGCTTAGATACACCAATGACAGTCAGTTCTACATGTTTAATTATCTCGAGTCTCTCTCTATCATTACTACTAGCCATGCTTCCACAGTGGTTGTACTTGTTGTCTGGGTATTTTGTGTTAGTGAAAAAGAAGAACGAAAGACGACTATGGATAGCAGAATAAAAGACTGGTTTGATGCAGTTAGCAGTGGAAATATTGCACAGATACAGCGGCTCATAACAGACGAAATGCCAGTTGACATTATTAGTGAGGTAAAGTCGAACATGTTTTTCTCGTGGTAAATGTACAGGTGTGCAGGACAGGTCTGCAATGAAGTCATTAGCTTCTGCTTTTAACTGTTTAGAATTTTCACATTATAGCTCTGCTAGTCGCCAGTTAATCGTCTATTTTTAGTTTTCCTGTTTTGCTAAAATACTCGTGATTTTGAGGGCAGTCTTACATTACCTGAGTCTTGCCTAACCTCAAGCATTTCTGGAACTGTAACCATAATCGTTAGCAGTTAAATGGACAATACGGGAGTTTATATCCGTTCAGAGATTGTGATGTACCAAAATTAGAGTTAGTCAAGCTGGTGTCTACGTACAGTTTAGTTATTGTCAGTGAATCTCAGTACAGTACACGTAGTGGTGTTCTGCAGGTGTGATCAGTCGTCGTTAATATGCTAGCAGTTAGCAATACTATTTAGTGCACTCACAGCATTTGCAAACATTGAATGTTGAACATTTAGCAGCCTGGCCTGAGCCGCTTCTGTCTGCATTCGACTGCTGGTGAAACATGGTGTCATTTAATGTGTTTTAACAGATTCATTATTCAGGCAAGATCAGCAAATATGTCCATTTCATGGTCATTTAATAAATGCTCCTGTCCTGGGCAGTGCGTGTCTCCTATGCAGCAGCGATGAAGCCGTTTGTTTGGCTCAAGTGGCAGTTAATAGCTGTTTATGTGTGTTGTTTTTGTTAGCTTGGTCAGACAGCGCTTCACATTGCCATTGTTAGTCAAAACATGGACGTCGTCTCATTGCTGGTCGATGCTGGTGCTGATGTTAATCATCACGGCTCTTTGTCATCTTTTCCTCTACATCTAGCCGCTGATGTTGGTGATGCCAAGCTGGTGTCGTGGCTACTGTCTAAGGGTGCTGAGGCGACAGCAGCATTGGATGATGGCACAACGGCTCTACACTGTGCTTGCCAGACTAGCCGCGGCTGTGATGTGGCTACAGTTCTTCTACAGCATGCTACATCACTGTTGGACAGAACTCGTACAATGCCGACGGGAATGACAGGAGTCACGGTTCTACATGACGCTGCTGAGTTTGCTGATCTCACGACAGTTCGACTCTTCCTGAAACACGAAGTCGACATTGATGCAGAGACTAGCACAGGCATGACCGCGTTGCACATTGCCGCAAAGCATGGACGTGCTGACATTGCTGCCGAACTGCTTCTGCATGGTGCCAGGACAGACAGTCTGGCAGTTGATGTGAAGGGTCTTCTCATCTGTCCTCTGCATTATGCCGTTGAGAATAATCAACTCGCTGTCGTTGCCACACTGCTGGATGCCGGGGCAAGTGTCAACGCTCGTCGGAGCTACTCTGGCCAGGAGCATGTAACTTGCTTGCATCTCGCAGCAATGAAACAGAATGTTGAGATGGTTCGTCATCTTCTGGCTGCTCCGAACATTGACGTCAACGCGTGTGACAGTGATAATGCAACTGCGCTGCACGTAGCGTCACGCGGAGGATTTGTCGACATCGCAGAGATGTTACTGCAGCACGGTGTTGACGTTAACATTGGCATGACGTCGGGGCAGTCCAGTAATCAGACTGCACTCCACTGTGCAGTACGATGTCGACACGTGGAACTGGCTCGTCGGTTGTTAGCTGCTGGAGCTGATGTCAACGCTCCTGAGAAGATGGCTGCTTGTAAACTGCCCTCCGGTTAGTTGTGCTGATGAGTGTGGATGATTGTGTAATGTATGTGTGGCCTTTGGCTGTTCCAGCATTGACTGAATGGCAGGAGCAGATGCCCAAAGACTGCCATACTCAAACATATTTTTTGTTATGCGCTAGTAGTGTGCAAATAAAAACAGTCTGCAACTGTCATTTGAATGTTTCGAGACTCAGATCGGGGATATTGCCCCGAATATCTCGATATTGATCGGTAATGATACATAGATTGGAATTAAAAGGTTTTAAATTCGAGATGGCGGACATACGCCATACTGGTAAACATCGTATTTGGCCATAACTTGGTAGCGGATTATTCGTTGTTTGCAAAATTTCGTATGAAGATGCAACATCTGAGACAGTTACAGTAGTGTAAATCTAACCTTGAGAATCCAAGATGGTGGGCAGCCAACATCTTGAAATTTCCTATATCGCAGTACGTTGTATTTCCGTGAAATGTAACTAAAATCAGGATGTGACAGTCGAATGTGAAAAATTTCAAACTTTGAAAATTCAAGATAGCGGACGTATGCTGTAGCAAACTTGCGGACACAGCTGCTCTAATCTGTTGCTTATTGTTTCGACCCATCGGAGCAGTACATTTGTTGGTGTGAATTATCTGTGTCTTTGAACGTATTGGCATTTGGCAGTATTAATTGTCCTGCTGTATGTTTGTTACAGATAGCAATGAAGACAGTGGTAGTCAAAGTGATGATTGGCTGGTGGTGGTGGATGGCTATACGTCTCTGCACTGGGCTGTGGAGAACGGTGATCTGGCAACTGTGCAAGTTTTGTTGCATCATGATGCGGACGTCAACATTGCTGCGTCGTTTGACAAGCACAGTGGTGTAACTCCTTTACATCTGGCCAGCCAGGTTCTTAGCAGATACAGTTGCTGGTCTTTGTTTACATCGTAAGGTCGTTCTTGCTGTTTTAGGACTTCTTATTACGTATTTACTACTTATTGGGCATGGTGTGCCTGCCAAGAATTTTGAACATAGTATTATAATTTTAACTGTAGTACTGCAACCTGGAGGTGTTTTTAACTGCATTGTGGATACTAGCACAAATATAACTTTTAGATGTTGCCATCCACATTTGTAAGTGCTAGGAGACAAATGACAATTGTAGTTAACATTTGGCAATATGATACACTGTAGCATAACTGCTACAGTTGCATGTTAAGAATAGCAGGTTCCTGTTAGTAACAAAATAGTTAAATACGATGTTAAACTTCGTCTTTTGATGGAAAAGAACTTGTAAGTCCTGTTGTTCTCTGCTTGGTAAAATACATTCTTTTAATGTTAACTTGTTGTGCTGTGCGACGTGTGTACCTGATATGCAGGATGGATACCGTGACATCGCGGCGGCACTGCTGCTTGTGCCTAGCTGTGAGCTGGACCCCGTGAAACAGACAGAGAACAGAGATAACATCACGCCGCTGCACCAGGCGGTCTACAATGGACATGTCGACACAGCTCGGCTGCTGATTGAGCGTGGTTGTGACGTCAACTGGCAGGCTGGCAACGGCTACTCAGCACTGCACTACGCCTCACAGCAGGGCAATGTTGAGCTGACAGTGTTGATGCTGAGACGAGGTGGTAATGTCAGGCTGGAGGCCACGGCCGGCGACCAACGACGTATTACCTGTCTACACCTGGCCGTGCAGAGTGGAAGCACCGATGTGCTGAACGCACTGCTAGACGCCGGCGCCAACATTGACGCCGGCAAGACGATGGGAACGGTGGCTGGCGTGACGGCACTCCATCAGGCAGTCTACCAGGAGAAGCTAGACCTTGCCGAGACACTTCTGGAACGTGGTGCGGCTGTTAACGCATCAATGGCTGGTTGGTATGCGCCGCTGCACGTCGCGTCTGAGAGGGGATCGGCCGGCATGGTTGATCTACTGCTGAAGTACAACGCAAACGTGAACAGCACGGCACGACTCAACGACCACGCCGGTCTGACGCCGCTGCACGTGGCATCTCAGCATGGTCACATGGAGATCGTAATGATGCTCATCTCTGCTGGATCACGCGTCGAAGCTGTTCGCTCATTCGGAAGCCGATCACGAATCACGGCGCTGCATCTGGCCGCGGAAAACGGACACGTCGCCACAGTGCTGGTGCTACTGGATCTCGGTGCCAACGTAAACGCACGTGATTCTCTCGGCTTTACTTCGCTCCATCTTGCCGCACAGTACGAATTCCCCGACGTTGTACGTGCTTTAATTGCCGCCGGGGCAGACACACGTGTCAAAACTCTCGCCGGCCTGACGGCGTCGCGACTGGCCAAACAGTCTGGCAAGATCAGCGTGCTGCAGGCGTATCGCGACGAGAAGAAAAAAGTTGCGGCTTCCGGTAAACTGTTACGGCGCAGTGGAACTGATTTGCCGGAGAATAAGCATAGCAAGAAGCATCATTCACGCTTCATGAGCCTTCTCTGTGGCCTGAGGAAATCGTCGAGTGTCTAAAATGCATATATTCCAACACGCGTGGCCTATTTAACAACCCAGTGACTGCCATTTTGCCTACTGTGTATCTAGCTATATTTTATATACTGCTGATGCGTGTCTTTGCATACATTGTGATACATCGAGTAGTGTTTCCAAAACCATGTTTGTGACTCTTGTCATTCAATTTGTACAGTGCGAGTCGTCGACTCGAGCATTTCCACTTATCAACAAATAACTGTATTTACACTTTTTGTGTCTAAGTCAGCAATTGCAAACACTGATTCTGCCAGTCAGTCAGTTGTAATTGTTATCGACTGAAATAACGAAATTGTCACCCTGTGTTGAATTGCCTGTTTCAGGTGGCAGCTTATTTTTAGACTGCAGTGACAGTTTGTAGGTTCAGGAATATTTCATCGGCAGTTTGTTGGCACCATGCTGTAGTGGTAAAACTGCTGCAGCTATAACAAGACGTAATCTACTCGTATTCGTTGTACGCTGATCACATCACAGTTGCTGTTACGTTACATTTCAAGATATCTGCACTTATTACATTGTCAGGAGAGTATTCACAGCAATCAGTGTAGCATTTGCATGTACTGAATGAATTAACATCGGTATTAGTTGCGTCTTTTGTTTTATGTCATCTAGTCAGCAGATTGCTTATTGTACACAGCAGGATAACACGTTTTTTGTCTTGTAGTTCTACAGTGTCTTCGGTCAACATCTTTCTGTGGTTTTCTCGTGACATCAGCTGAACTGACTAGACACTTTTTGGCTTTTTGTTTCATTTATGATGTATTTTTGTATAACTTGCCGACGACGTGCCTCAGTTGTATCAATTCTGCTGATATTGTAGCAGTGCAGCATTTATTGCTCTGTAGCTGTCTGTCTGTCTGTCTGTCTGTTAGGAACGTGGTCTGTTGTGGCTACAACAGCTATCCAGTGCTTCCATCACTTGTGACACAGAATGATACTAAAAAGGCAATTAAGGTGTCTGTAAAAAGGATAACATACCTTTATGAGTTGATGAATATGAGATCATATTACGTATGAATTCTGCCACAGGCATCGACCTATATATGTCAACGGAATGTCACGTACAAGATTGTGGATTATATTCCCAACACTTAGCTGGTGATATTGAATTGTCTGCTCTGATTTTGCTTTAATAACAATTAACTACTGTGGGTTAGTATTAGTAGTTTTAGATATTTCAGATCAATTATTTTCGTCATTTGCATTGTGCACTGCAACTGTTTTCCGCACAGTCTGGACTACATGTTCCAGTATTTAAAATGGGTTGATATCGTAAGTGCCACTGCTTATACACGCTAGTTTCTTGCATCAGTGTCAAATGCTGTACTGTAGCTGGTGATGTTAGATGCTTGTGTCAATACTGCTTGTGATCAGCTGTGTCTGTGTCTGTGGCTGAGCGGGGGTACCGCGGCGGCAGTCCCACCGCCGTTCAGGCCTGGCAAACCTGCCCTCTGTGGGAGCCATCCCCTAGTCACCCCATATTAGTGTAGACTAGGGGATTTGCTGTTTTGTGTTTACATGTATGATTTTTGTATTTTTCTGTTATTTGTGTAATGTATGTGTTCCTTCAGTACTTTGATACTGTTGGTTGGGTCTTTTGACCTGTAAAAACCGTCGCCCATATAACCTATACTGTGTTGGAGGAGACGTTAAACCCTGCTCAATCAATCAAAGTCTGTGGCTGAGTTGAGTTGCTGAGTTTGTCGGATACTGCTGTTGGTGAATGCCACCCAGTCAGCTCATTGTATGCATTGTTGTTAACAACTTTCACACGTTCAACTCTAACCATCCAACCATCTTTCACACATCTAAATTGCACACGTTTATGCCTTTGCTGTGTTTAGTTGTTTACGTCATCATTATTGTTGTTTGTAATTAAATATAGCTTGCTTTTGCATTTTGCAGGCATGTAGCCAGGATGGTGATAAGATGGGGGTTCCTCAAGTTGTTTCTGCCTCGTCATATTTTCTAGCATGCACAACTAGGAGTGGATGCTTGTGAGCTACATCAGTTACTTCGTTCAGGTTATTTGTTTGGATAATTTGTGTGCAGAGAGAATAAAATGCAGTCACAAACCGATTTATCATGCAAATATTGGGATAGTACTTTAATTGGTTCCCCGTGTGGGCTCGTGAGCATTGTAGAATTAGCCCACCTCGTTTCCTGGCCGAGTGCCGTAGGAAGTGACTAAACCACGTTAGTTTTGTTTTGCTGTATTTTGCATTCTTTGCTTTTTCTGGGTAGTGTTTAGTTTGTATATTGTCTGCATTTTTAATTTGTCTTCTGTCCTGTATTTTCCAGCGTGAACCAAAGTGAATGGCACTGTATAGCCTAATTGTGCTAATGTACCATTAAGAATCTACTCGCTCACACCCCTGGAAAATGTTCGAGCTGGATAACAGGAAACATCCTATAGCTACGTGCCTGCTTTGTTTTTATACAGTAATTTGACCATACCTTGTCTTCATTAATGTTTGTTGTAATGATGTGTGTAACGTAATTTGTCAGGTTTATATTTATAAGTTATATTGCTGGGTTAATAATGTTAATTTTAACTACTGCCAGCTTTTTGATTGTAAAATTAACTTCTACTGGAGCTACTCACACTTGTTTGCATACATGAACAGCTTGTGGTACAAACCACTCCACTTGCAGTGGGGGGGGGGGGTG
>Ga0056114_1001464_pt1 | contig 10793 bp, 8 predicted proteins | sample WorMetHERISLAND1_FD_77005 | JGI IMG/M metagenome (GOLD analysis project Ga0056114, IMG submission 77005) | Marine gutless worms symbiont microbial communities from Max Planck institute for Marine Microbiology, Germany - Olavius loisae HERON... ...
AAGTGCACTTGATGACCTTTGACCTCTATAACTTCCAAATGCCCCAGTCGCCAGATTGCAGAACAAGTAAAAAATGTTCAGGAGACATTGGGCTATCAGAAAATAATAGTGCCGAAAATTCCTTCTGGGGGGGGGGGGCTATAGCTAGCTCAAAGTCTATATGTTTGTAATGGCTGATTTTTATGTAGACTTAGCTTATCTGTTTGCTAACGTTGCTCTATAGTTTGTAGTGGTTGTGTGCACCATTGGAACATCCCAAAGCTTTTCACATTCTGTTTCACACTCTCCCATCATGCTTTTCTTCACTGTTTGTTCCACCTTTCTCCATTACTGTAAATTGACTGCGGTTACTCGCACGTCAGAGAGAGAATTAGCACCGGAGAAAGATGGCTACATGACTGGTGACGTCTCATGACCCTGAAATGTCAAGTTACTGATCCCAATATGTCTGGGTTTCATTATCTTGAACATGGCTGGAGATATAAACACAGCATAAATGAAGCACCAATAGGAAATGGCACCGCGGGTAATGGTTACGTGTCCAATGACGTCAATGACGTCATTGGACACAGGTCAAGGTCATGGTCCAGATATATTTGGATGCCAATATGTTGAAGACTGTTAAAGATAGCACTGGACAGACTCTGTGTTCTTTTCAACATTGCCATGTTTTTACAATATCTGCATTTTCATCAGCATCCATTTAGCCCATTTTTGCTCCCATGAGGACAAATTTTTGTCCAGCCATGGAGCACTGCCACAGCTGCTCTAGCAGGAATGTTTCATAGTTGGACATTGAGCCGGTGTTGATCCATTGTTTGACTGACTGCTTGTTTGACTGATGCTGTGATTCGTGGATGTTGGTGCAGGAGGAGTTTGCGCGAGCAAGCCGGTTTCTGTGCCTTGAGATGGGGCTGAACTTGAAGGATGAGAGTAAGAGCGTTCCAATCAACTTCACCAAGGAAGAAATCAACCTCTACATGAAGAGGTTCCGTGCCCTCGACACCGACAACAAGGGATTCATTACCACTGCCGACCTTCGTAGTTATTTCAAGGTACAGTGTGTGGATTGAAATGAAATGATTACTGGTACTGTGACAGTATCCACTTTCACAGTCTCAGTTTGGCTTCGTTCTGTGTATTGCTAAAACCCGGTTTCAGTTTGCGATGATTTTTTTTGTTTTATCAACAACCACAGTTTGTTAATGCTTTTTGCCAAAACCACCAGCTTTGTGGCGTCACTTGTCGTTTTTAGCTGTGAAAAGTGGGTCAGTGAAGTACTTGGGTTGAGTTTAAACTACAAGTAAAGCATGGTTTTTTAATTGAAAACGTTGTGGGTTTTTTCATTTGCATTTGGACATCGAATGACTTCAAATCATGTCTGCATGTGTATGTACATAAATCCATAGTGTAGGAATTATGTACACGGTATACATACATACATACATACATGTAGTTTATTTCACACATAGCAGGTCCATAGAAGTAAAAAAAACTATACAAAAACATGCTAAAATAAGAAATAAGAGAAAAAGAAGGTATAGGTTAGCATTGTGTTATTGCAGGTCTAGCCATACATGTTAGTGGTCAGTAATCTTTTCAGTGCATTTCTTAAGCCGTTAGGCTGGACTTCAGCTGGAACTTTAGTATTACTTTCATAACAGTTTGGAATTATTTTGAGTACCGTATAGCTTTTTATGTGCAAAACAAATACTGCAGACCAGATGTGGAAGAAAATAAAGCAGCAGCTGACAAATGCTGTGTGGATATAATTATGTCTGTTGAAACAATGAGTTTGTGAGTGGATTATCAACTGGGTAACTCATCAATAGCTGTGTTGAGATTAGCATTTGGCAATCTTGTGTGCAGTTTTGCACCTTACAGATGGGCATATTTGAGCCTTAAATTGAGAACTATGCTGCATTCTCAGGTGTCTTTTACAGGCGAGTTGCTCAGTTAGTTCTATATTGTCGTCAGCAGTGTGAGCTGATCAAGCGATACAAATATGTCCACAAGCACTGGTGATGTTTGCTTGTGTGATGCAGAAATCTGGTGAGAATGTGTCGGAAGATCAGCTTCATGAAATACTCAGTGAGGTCGACGCCAACAAGAATGCACAGGTCGACCTCGGAGAATTTCTACAGGTAGCGTTCTTGTTGGCATTTTTGCTGGTTTTTCAGTCTGACAATTGGCTGATGTTGATTAAAATTCCACTATAATTACTTGCCGAAGTTGATCACTTCATTTTCTATCCACAATGATGCTGTGATAGTTCTCTTCCTTCTTAGTGATGTGCCATTTAGTTGAATAGTTCTTTTTATCGGCAGTCCATTCCATATGTTACCACTCAACCGTGCTTGTCTCTATTTTTCAACTGATCCTTATCTGTAATTATTGTAGGCCCCATAACTAGTCCTGTCTTGCCAGTGCCACTGAAGTCTTTCAGTACATACTGATGCTATACAAGTCGGATTATTATTATTATCATTATTATTATTATTTGATTAGTCTGCTGTTCTATGTTTAGCATTTCTGTTAGTTTCATGCTTGAATTTTGCCATGTGTCTTATCAAACCGTGTCGACCTATCGTTTCTGTTACATGCCGTAGTCCAGTGAGTGACTGTTGATAGCTGCTAATTGTGTTGTACACAGTTGATGAGCGCACTCAAGACCGGCGCAGTCAGTGGAAGTCGGTTTGCCAAGGCAGCCGAACTCAGTCATGAAACAGCGAAAGCTATTCCGATTGCACGCAGCGGCGGCGGCCTCTGAATTATGCGATACAGCTTGTCTGACTCTGTGATTCGTCGGTTATTTATGGCTTGTTGGACCGACACACTAATGTTTGCCTCATCATCAATTGACTGTCACACTCTACTGTTGTGGCTTTGATTCGCTCGTGATTTTTATACCATGCGATTGCGACCCGGCCGTAATTTGTGGTTATGTACATATGTAATTGTTTAACTGTTTGTCTGTCGTGGTCATGAGCCTTTACAAAATGATTAACAACTTAACCCTTTAAAGCCTACTGTTGCCATATGGGTACAGCTATAAAGCATCCTGTGCCAGACCGGGTTAAACCGTCATTCGTAATTTTTGACATCCGGGCACTCTGACGCTCAGGACTGAGCGTCATAGTGCCCGGATGTCAAAAATTGCAAATGACGGCTTAACCCGGTCTGGCACAGGATGCTTTATAGCTGTACCCATATGGCAACAGTAGGCTTTAAAGGGTTAAACTTTTCTCAACCTATCGTCGTTGTGTCTTCCTGTATCTTCTCAGCTTGAGTGTGTAATACATCTAGTAGTGGTAGAAATTTGCAATTATTGCAAGCAGTATTGCAGACACCATACATGACAGGGTCGTAGTGACCTTCACTGCACAGGGTAGGCTGACCAGTGTTGTCTGTATGTCTGTCTGTCTGTCTGTTTGTCCGTCTGTTTCTGTCTGTGTGTAAATATGTTTGTCAGTGGCTCTGCAATGTGAGTTGGCACTTTCTGGTTGGTAGTTTTAGTGGTAGTCACTGTGAAATGTTAATATGAAGTCACATGCGAACAACACTATTTAACAATGCCTACTTCCTAATGCCTGCACTAAGTAGGTCACACTGTGGCTGACCTGTCATGGTAGCCTAGCATTATCTAACTAATGATGTCGATCATCATAGTTTGTCTGTAATAGATGAACATACTTGGGCAAAAATAGTGGCTGCAGTCCTTCATCATATGTGGGTTTATGTCATGTTAATCTGTGTGTCTGTCTGTCTGCTTTTGTCTTTGATTAATAGCGCTGTTTGCGACTGACGTCATAAATAGGTCGCAATCGGACAAACAGCGTAATTTTGGCTGTTAGATGAACGTTGTCCCAATGTTACGTCAACACTCCGTGCCTACATTGACAGAAATTTGGCAAGTACTTTTCAATATTAAATCACACTTTTATTTATCGCACACAGTATTGCGCCCATTAATCTTCACTCGTCCATTAGCATTAACGGCGTGTCCTAAATAGTTTGCCTGATCTAGGTCAAACCTATTTTTAGAAACATCATAGTTTTGAGTCACTGCAATTGCAAACCACGCTATATAACATAATGCCTACATCCTAATGCCTGCGCTAGACTGTCTGTTATTTGGTGGTGCTTCTGCCTGTCTGCCATGCTCATACAATCATGATCTCTATGGTCTTTTGTTTGGTTTGCCTGCTCAGCAATTGTATTCTATGGAAACGTTTTGTCGAGGCATAATGTTGATGGTGCTACTGTCACTAGTAGTAGCAGTTTGAGGATTTTTTGTCCACACGTGGGCCATGTTGCCTCAAACAACATTCTATTAGTCATTTCTTTATTTGGCCATGCAAATCATTAATGTTAATTGACCGTAGTAATGCATTGCTTGAAACACTGGTGGAAGTTTCAGGTGCTAATGCTTTTAACTGATTATTCAAACAGGTTTCTTTTGTTAAGTTCAGGGCATTTTTACCTGCAATATGGCTTTTTTTGTTGAATTATCTTTTTTCCTTCGTTTATTGACAAGAGGTCATTATGATTCTACGTAATTCTTCTGTTATTCAGCATCGTGTGTCTTAACATATTTTGTATACTTTTCGTACTATTTATAATGGTAATACAAATCTTTGTATGCTAACCATGCTTTTTTCTGAAGGTTGGTGTCTGTGGCCAGCAAGACACGTCCCATTTATTGATGAGAAATTAGAAATGCCTGCGTTAGAAAACTGTTATAGGGATTATATTTTTGGGTCTATCTGCGTGTGTGTGTCTGGAATATGCCGTCTATGTAGGGCCTGTCTAGTTGTCAATGTGTTTAACGCGCTCTCTACACTCTGAATGTTGTGGTTTAAGCATCAAATCTGTGTTATTGGCTGTGTGCGCTGTATACTTAGCTTGATCGGTTCCTGCATCTGTAATGTCCTGTAGTCTCTCAGCATCACTTCTACTGAGAGTTTCAAACAGGGACTGAAGTCATGCTTTAGTCTGGTTTGAATGAGAGGTTTGGGAACTTCCTCACGTTCTGTTTTCCAAATCTGCTCTGTGTATGTGTGTGTATCTATGTGTGGATTGCTTTGCATCTGTGATACCGCTGAACGACCAATATGCCTATTACATTCACATTTTACAAACTCCAGCACTGGTGAACTTGCAGACCAATGAGATAATGAATGCAGTTTAATTCATTCCACATAAAGCCAGTTACACGTTATCCTAGAATATGTAGCAGTAAAACCCTCCATTAACTCCATATGGCCACATTCTGGGCTCTTATTTTGACGGGAAAGGGGGAAATATCCCAGAACTGCTTAGTAGTAGTAGTATTGTGTAATAGCTTTCTATAGTTACAGAATCATTTGAGCAGCTCACAGGTTTGCTCTACCAGATTTGGCTTCATCTCACTGGATTCACTCGCTGTGCGTAGATTTATTTGTGTTAGATGTTAGTTTTGTTTATTTGTGTTTTGTATTTTCTAGTATTTGCGTGTGTGAAGTATTAACATGGTGAGGTCGCCTGGTGAGATTGAGAGCTAACCACCCTCCTTCAGTGCTTTGACACTTTTGGTTGGGTCATCAGACCTGTAACACATATCATCTCCAAACTGACTGTAATGTGTCGAGTGAGACATTAAACCTTACTCGGTCAGTCGGTAAATTGGCACCAGTTTCTGATGTGGTGAATGGAGAAGACTGATAAAATGTAACGAGGCAGTTATTTGCAGTGTTGTTGTTCTCGAGGAAAGTCCTTGTCCTCGTCCTTGGACATCAAGTCCTTGTCCTTGTCCTCGTCCTTGGACATCAAGTCCTTGTTCTTGTCCTCATTGTTGAAGCTTGACTCCTTGTCCTTGTCCTCGTCCTTGGACATCAACTCCTTGTCCTTGTCCTCGTCCTTGGACATCAAGTCCTTGTTCTTGTCCTCATTGTTGAAGCTTGACTCCTTGTCCTCGTCCTTGGACATCAAGTCCTTGTCCTTATCCTCGTCCTTGAAGCTTGACTCCTTGTCCTTGTCCTCGTCCTTGGACATCAAGTTCTTGTCCTTGTCCTTGAAGCTTGACTCCTTGTCCTTGTCCTCGTGCTTGGACATCAAGTCCTTGTCCTTATCCTCGTCCTTGAGTCTCAAGTCCTTGACAACAACACTGGTTATTTGATCACTCACAGTTGGTGTTATTAGTTACCGATCTTCAATGAATTCATTACTGCTAAGCCTCGGGTCTTCATACAACAAAGGCCTTGAAATAAGTTCACGTTTATTGCTTTTTGATACAAATGTTACAACCATATTTTTTCAATTTCAATTTGTTGCAGAATCTTTAGTACAGAAACCATGGTTATCTGTATATGCTACACCCATGCAGGCCCCAGGAGCTGTAGATTAGGTCCGATCTGTATACTGGCTGGGTGGTGTAAAAGGACCGTCAACCAGGCTTTAGTTAATTAGATTTAGTTGCATATGTTAATAGTTTTCTCATTATGGTTGTTTAGGTTTTGTGTTGTTTTTTGGTTGTAGTTTAGTTTTATTAGTATCAGCCAAGTGATTGGTTGAGAAGTCTTGAGTATGTTGCACCAGTCGAGAGATTGGCTGGGAAGATGGTCTCTGAATTGACCTATCAAGTGGTAAGTTAAACTATACTCACCTCTGAATATGCCTCAGTTCTGCCTGCATCTGTACAGTCAGATCAGTGAGAGTGTCAAGATGATATTTATTCACCGATCCACCAGTACATGACACATTTGTGCCTGTGTGCTTTATAAGGCCGGTGACCATGACCTTTGACCTTTCAACTGGGTGTTGTACTTTCCCCTGTGTACAGAATTTGAACTCGTCACCATTCGTTTTGTTCTTGCATTCACAAGCCGTGATGTATGGACCAACAGTGTGACATTTGTCCTGTTCTTATTTATTATCACCGTCGTTATGTATCACGTACACTGAGTATGTACTGTCTGTCATTGTATGTTATACCGGTAATGTTGTGATGTTTACGCTAGTTTGATGGTTAATTGATGTTACCTGTTTTGTCATTCCAAGTGTAACAGAGTAACGTGTTAAATTTATACTTCTGTATATTTCACGTTACATGACATGCTTGTCGTCAGTTATATTATCACAGGAACAGGACCCAGATTTATTCGTATTCGTTCAGAAAACCCTTTTTGTTTCAGAGCATTAAACGTCAAAGTGTTATTGTTAACTTGGTGTCATCATTCATCGGAATGAATTGGTTCATAGGAAGGCCATGACACCGGTTGTATACCATGTTAGTTATGTATTCGTCATTTGATGTCATGTTTAACTGTTGTTGACAGTTGTATGTTTCGTGTGTGTATATGTGTGAATATGTGTCTGTGAAAATGCACGAGATAATTAGTTGTGAAGAAATAATAAGTTGTGAGTAAACACAGTGTTGTATTAGGTACCGTGTTGACTATCTCACAGTCCTAGCTAGCCTTGTTTTGTCCATTGACAGGTTGCTTTGCTTCTCTTCCAGTGCCGTGTTATATCAACTGCATGGTCTGCAGCCCTCAGTGGTGCCCCATGCGGTCCCTGGAAGCCGATCCTTATTACATAGCCAGTTGGTGTTAAAGCTCCCTGAACTAGGCTTTAGTTTTGTTTTGGTTTAATTTGTGCATTTTAGTAGTTTTCGTTGCATGGTTGTTTAGGTTTTTGCGTTGTTTTTGGTTGCAGGTAGTTATGTTTAGTTTTGGGTGCTTTGCACCAGTCCGCAGATTGGCTTGGAAGATCGTCTCCAAAATGACCTATGATGTATCGAGTGAGTAGTGTGAGAATTGTGAAATATTAACTGGGGGATCAAGTGGTGAGACGCCGGAGGCGTCGATGGGGTGGGGCATGGGGAAGGGTATTCCCTCCAGTTAATATGGTTATTGCCAACCCCCGTGGTGCAAAAAGAAAGCTTAATTGGGGGAGGGGTCAAAAAATAACTGAGGGTTGAACTCCCTCCAACTCCCCAACAATTCTTACCATGCGAGTGAGACATTAAACCCTACTGAACTCAGCGTCCTCTGTGGACTGTGGTTCCTCTGAGCTCTGCTGTCCCACAGTTGGGGTTACTTGGGCACTAAAGATAGCACTGTATATTAATTTTATGTATTAATTTTCATTGTACTGGGACCCACAGTAACATTATTCCATGTGTTATGTTTCTGTTAGTGAGTAACAACTGGCTACAGAATCTTCGATTGTTACTGATATTACGTGTGTCGTGTGTAATTGTATAGTAACTGCGAGTGATTGTGCTGCTAATAAGATGTCTGCATTACCATAAACTGATGTTTTCGACTTGGTAAACTCTATCACCGACGATGATCAACAACCTTTGCCTCAAGCAGTCACTAAAATCAAAGTTACAACAGAAATTCTCCTAGAGTTTATGGTAGGTAACTGTTGCATTGGCATCACTGTAGGCCTAAGAATGTTAGAAACAGTGATGGGTAATTGATTAAACTAATTAAATTAGATAGCTAATTAATTGTTAAAAATACCAGTTATAATCGTAATTAATTAGCATTTAGCTGGAGCTAATCGTAATTACAATTAATTAGCAAATTGGCTAATTGTAATTGTGATTTTTAATTGGATGCGTTAATTAGCTGGTCCACAGCACAGGCTTATAGCACGGAGGTTTTGACATGCGCCCATTGCATCCGGCGTGCTAAGTTCTGACGTCGCGGGCACACTGCTTGCTTACTTAGTTTCGCTGGTCAGTTACCTGCGTATTCTATAATATGCATTGCGGTTTGCTTTTAAAACATTACTTGAAGTCTAGCATGCTCTGCTCTACGATATTTTAAGAGTTTTGGGAAATTTTCGTTAAAAGTCCTAACTAATTGCAATTCTAATTAATTAGTTACTTATTTTGCTAATTCTAATTAATTAGCTTTTTCCAGCAGCTAATTCTAATTAATTGGAATTTATTCTAATTATTCCCGTCACTGGTTAGAAAAGGTTAAAGGAGCGTATATCTCTTAATGTGTAAACCCCATGATCCCATCACAGAGCTGCGGGCCGTCACCTGCTGTAAGGGCCCGACGCAATTAAACGCGCCCCCACATTAACCTTAACTCAATGTAGTAATGCCGTTTGTTTTTCTAGCACGATTTGGATTGTGTCCTTGAATCATGGATTTATCCGTAGTTTTAGTATACTTTCTGCAGAGACAACACATACACATTATACTGATCGGAAATGTTGCTAACTGCTTTTACTCTAGCAACTCTTTCAGCATATTAAAACAAGTAAAATCAATTTTACAAACCACAGATTGAGTCATTTTTCCGAATGCTCAGTATATGATTCAACTGTATTGAATTCTAAATACCACACGCATATACAGTGTGTTGGTGCGTTAGTTTTCCTGGAGTCTGTACAACCGTGAGAAAGCACAGGAGTAGCGTTATTCAAAAAGTTCGAGTCTCCCGGATAATGAGCTCGACACACTATCGTACAAACAATCCCTGAGTCTGTCCGATCTTATACAGGCAGCAAGCATTAGGCCTAATGGTGAGTTATCCTGAGACAAGTAGGAATGGCACCCTACTAACTCTGTATAGCGCCCTTATAGCAGTGATGTTAAACGAGGCCAAAACCTCGAGGCCGAGGCCAGAGCTACGAGGCCAGGACTATGAGGTCGAGGCCGAGGACAAGGTCAATTTCTGGAGGTTAAGGCCAAGGCTGAGGCCAAAAATAATTATGAAAACAGTACCAAATAACGATTAACAACATATGATTTAAGATTATTGGCGGAAAAATTTACAAAATTCCCGAATTTTACACGATTTTGCACGAAAAATGCCCGATTAGGCCTACATAAGACAACAAGATCGAGGCCAGGCCGAGGCCAAATGTTTGAGGCCGAAGCCGAGGCCAAAATTTTGGCCTCGAGGCCACTTTGGCTTCGAGGACTTAACATCACTTCCTTATAGTAGCTTACGACGCTATATAATTGTCTCGTCTACATCACATTACAAGTAGGCGACAGAGAATTGAAAGGAACGGAGTTACTCCCGTATAGGTCTACGTACTAGGACATGGCTAATAATGCTTGAATGCTGGCGTTACAGTGAAGTCGCGGACGTAACTTCAGCCGCTCTGCGTGTATCAACAGGCAAAACACGTCACACTTGACAGAACGCGCAACGTGTTCGAATAGCGATGACCAGAATGCATTCGTAGGTTATTACAGAAACGTTTCAGATCTTTCCAAACAATTTCTCTACCGTAGTTGTGAATCCGTGACTGAATGGAGCAATCAACATAGCAAACGGCCTCATATTGCGCCACTTGTATAGTCTTTGATTTTTGTCAACTTCTAGGAAGATTGCCGGGATTGCGGTGAACGTTTTGGTCCAGTTTGGAGCCCAGTTTGTAAAGAGGCTGGATTCGTGTTTAAATATGAACCTACAAGCTGACTCACGTAGTCAACTGTGACTGTTAGCTATTGAGCGGCAGTCACAGATATCACATCACCCGGTATACTGCATACAGCACCGAGTTCGTAGACATACATGCAATCAGTCGTTTGAATGAATATTATCGTACGAATTGCAAATAAACAGTCGGAGGACGTTTACACGACGTACACACCTTGACAACGTACTGACCAGCCAGTGGCAGCCACATAGCAGTGTAGCCGCAACTCGGACAAATCCCACATCGAAACGGTTAAACGTTAACAAAACGAAAACAGCCAAACTCACCATATGCCATGATGAGTTTAACTAGCATTATAATTAGGCTATTATATTCACGGAGACAGTCTATTAAGG
>Ga0056114_1001465_pt1 | contig 10793 bp, 10 predicted proteins | sample WorMetHERISLAND1_FD_77005 | JGI IMG/M metagenome (GOLD analysis project Ga0056114, IMG submission 77005) | Marine gutless worms symbiont microbial communities from Max Planck institute for Marine Microbiology, Germany - Olavius loisae HERON... ...
ATTCAAGAGAAGACCTGGTAGACCAAGGACAAACTGGAGAGATGTAGTGAATAAGGATCTTCAAAGAATGGGATTAACCTGGGAAGAGGTTGAAGCATCAGCTCAAGACAGACAGACATGGCGGCAACGTGTGGCCCTATGCATCGGCGATGCTGGATGAATCAAGTCAAGTCAAGTTTCCAGTGACCTTGACCGTTGACCTTTTGACCTCAAATTTGCTCCCCTAGTTACCCTGCTTGACCAACGCTATGTTTCCACTAAATTACGACTTTCTACGACTGCCCTATATTACAGCCTGCGCTGTAGCGCAAGCCCCGTGTTAACAGCGACTTCCTATGGCAGCCTCGCGTGACTTTCTGACTTTTTTCGATCTCGGCTTTAGGGGTCAGACCCCCCAACGGACCTTCACGCAAAATGGCCCAAACGACGTGTATTCACGCAAGGGTGTGCCTTTTGCAGTAAAAATCGCAACGTTTCATACCTCCTGATCTTCAGGGCCCATAAAAGGTCAAAATTTCGCAAATTTTTGGACTTAGAAAATTTTCGCTCGACTTGGCCTTTAACGTTACAGGTTCAGAGAGAGAACACCCCTTATTGTTCATCGGAGCTCAATGAAAGTGACATAGTGAATAGGCAAAGTGGGGGTGAGAAATTGAAATATATACTTAAATTTTACATAGGGAATGTGACGTGATAACACGTATGGCCAATGACAATAGCATTGTGTCTATGAGCACATAATGTTTTGACACAATATCTCGGAAACCGTTAAAGATAGAGACTTGGGTTCAAAGGACCACCAATAGGAAATGACCCTTCGCGAGTCAAATGGTCACGTGACCGATGACGATCACGCGACCCTGACAGGTCAAAGTCGTGACCCCAATATGCTTAGGGCCCAGTATCTCGGAAACGGCTGAAGATAGAGACTTGGTGACAATGGAGCGCCTATAGGTAGGTAGGCCTAATGGCCAATAGCGAGTCGAATGGTTACGTGCTCGATGACGTCACGTGTCCAGTCTTCTTGTTGGGAACTGATTACGTATTGTCACGCCACATTTTGAATCGATAAAATTGCCTGAAAATAAAGAAAAACAGCAAATATTAGAAAAAAACTTCAGTTTATCACACTGTTAACGGCGATCGTGCTTTGTTTCACACTGAGCAGCACGTTGACATTCTGACAAGGTGCTCTAAGTAATATAACCTTTATCATTTTTTGCTGTTTTCGATATGTAAAACAAAGTACAATCGCCGTTAACAATGTGATAAACTGAAGTTTCTATTATCTTCAGAAAGTCGGATGCACGGTAAGGACGGCCAGATGGACGGAGAGCAAAGCTTAATGGGGCCCCCCTATAGAAGGCCGTAACAATAATGTTTTTGTACGTTACATTTACATTGCGATTTATTCGTTGATACATTACATATGGATTATGGTATACGACAACAAGTAATTCGTATCACTCCGTCACTGATTGGTTCTAGGTTGTCACAGGTGTGCGACACGGGTGCATCACCGTTGCTGTTCGCGATCGTGCTAGACTGGCTGGTGAAAAAGTCACTGACAAATTTCCAAGGACGACTGGAATGGGTGCATGGCAACAAGTTGTGCGATCTAGACTACGCAGATGACATAGCCCTCATTGAGACGTCACAGATGGGTATGCAGCTGATGACCGAAGACTTGAAAAGATTTTGAGAAGAGTTGAGCTACGCATGAAAGCCGGAAAATGCAAGATCATGGTGAGCAATAACTGGGAAGACAGCACAGTAAAAACGGCTGAAGGGACAAAATTTGTTGAAGTGGTCGAAGACTTTTGTTGCCTGGGCTGCTACTTGTCGAGAACAGGAAACTGTGACAAGGAATGCATAAGAATTGGAAAAGCGGCAAGTGTATTTGGGAGACTAGTAAACATCTGGAAAAGCAAGAATATCAGCCTCGCGGTGAAAATCATGCTTTATGAATCACTTGTCATCTCAACCCTGCTATGTGATGCAGAATCATGTCCACCATGGTCACATAAATGAAAAAAATTAGAAGCAGCTCACCATAAGTTCCAGGGGAGATTGTTGGGGATCACATGGAGGGACAAGGTCAGAAACGAACCATCAGAAAGAAAACTGGTTCAAGGAAACTGGAAGATATAATTAAAGAAAGAAGGCTCAGATAACTGGGACACGTCTTGAGAATGGACAACTCTACAACTCTAGAAAAGTTCGTCAGGCAATAGAGTGGGAACTGAGATGTTACAAGAGAAAAACCAGGACGACCAAAAAAGAAGTGGATAGATGTCATCAAACGAGACCTCCGACAGATGGACTTGACCTGGGAAGAAGCCGAGGAACTGGCGAATGACAAAGCAGAATGACGTCGACGTGTGGCCCAACGCAGCTATCTGGATGCGGGATGAACTAAGGTAAGGTAAGGTGTAAGGTAAGATATCACTGCATTCAAGCATATAATTACCCTGACAATGTCCTCGGTCGGTGCATAAACAACTTAATTTTAACGACATTGTTGTTCTAAACCCGCGCGAAACAAGGCAAGACACGTTTTGAGTTCGTATGTACACATTCGTGTTACTCGCGATCTCTCCACAGTAACTCGTAAGTGATAACCGACGTCAGTCTATAGCGACCCGTGGAGTGCTGTGTGTTGGAACATAGTGCCAGTCAAGGCTGGCATCACGAAGTCACACAGACCAGACCAGGGGAACTACGCTGTGCAACATCTGGCAAAAGTATTCACTCAGCAATTACGCCAGTAACACGAAATAATTATGTACACATCAGTTCCATAGAGATAACGTTAACGTTAACGTGTTTTATTTCCTCATTTTCATTGTAGAAACATTGACAACAACAACAACACGGTCATATTTACACTATTATACAGGAGAACTTACAAGTTTTAAGTTTGCTTGATTTTTGTCTTTGTACACACATACTGTACACACGTCTGATCATGGTTTTTCAAGAGCAGTAAAATATACGTGCAAAACAATGACAGGTATCTATACATGCAAAGTTGAAGGAAAATATCAAACGCAATTCTATACAATGTTCAACGTATTAAAGCTTTATTAATCCGAATGTTTTTACATAAAGCTATTGCTATATATCACGAACTGCTCAACAAAAATTAATAAATATTAACTTCAAAAAACGACAAAAAGGGAATACGTTATGATTAATCAAAAACACACTTGCTAAGTGTAGTTACCCCGCACGGTCTAGCACTTGGACAGGACTTCCCATGCTCACTAGTTTCCATTTTTAGTTTTTAATTTTTAACTTTTTTAAATAATAATAACCCTCGGGAATTTAGTACTGAGCGGCTAAAAATAATAATAATAGTAACAGTAATAATAGTAATCGACTTTTCAATGTCTTCTTTCCGGCCTGCTGGTTTCCGCCAGGTGGACATAGAGTAGTAGGTAGCCTAAATAACAATCATGGAACTTATAGCGCCATTCCCGCCATTATGCTTTTGGTCATTTGTTGTAGTGACTAAGCTCGACATCTGTACCACTCTGCAGCTGCAGCTTTTTAGCGCGTATCGTATCGTACACTACACTGTTGACAACAGCTGCCTTAATATACACGAATTTGCATTTTTAAAATAAAATATCGTTATTTACAAGTAGGCCTACAACCGAATGAAATCGAATAATTTCGACATCACGGCATATCGCAACAACAGTATTGCATAATCGCGGCATTTGCAGCAACTGTGCGATATCATAATAGCTTTCACCTTAGGCGCACAAGCGGCCTATGGAAAGCCATTAAGCTACAAATTATCATAACCACAAGACGATTGTCATTTACAGAGAGTGACGCGTCACATTCGGCTATCAATACATAACTATACATACATACATTGCAGTTATTTCACTCAGACCGATCGCATCGCTGGTATTCGCGCCATTGTCATTCAACGTCATTCACATGCGTTTGTTACCCACTGCAGAACATCATACGCCGAGAAACGCGAACTTCAGCCTAGCTGAAGTGACACTACGCAAAGGATTCACACAGTAGTTGACACAGTGATTAAGTACTGGTAACTTACACACACACATTCTTCTGGCATTGCGGCCATGCACCGTGTGTGAGTGTGACATTGTGATGCGGAGTGATGGTCGCCACGGCTTGCTGAACGATAGTAGGCTACATTATTATACAGCGTGCGCTACGGCTATGCTACTGTGTCAAACAAAATGTGCCACGTAATGGCAGCAGAGCCTGTACAACTGCTGTATTCACAAATAAACCGACCAATGTAGCAACTGTACACATTGGCCTACTGGTCGAAGAACAGTGCGTATGAAATACTGCGTTTATTAGAAAATATACAGATATTATTTAGATTAAAAGATTCACAAACAATAACAGCCGATACCGAGTCTGGGATGAGGTCATGCAATAAAGCATGCTACCCTTGTTTTCAGAGGGATCCATCCCTCTCGCTGACGGCAGCACATCCTGATACGAAAGTCAGTCTGCTTCGGCGACTGATTTCTGTTGTCCGTTGTTTATCTGACTCACTGTGTAAGCTCTGAGGTTGTCTCAGTGACGGAGCCAGGTGTCTCAAACTGGGGTACATGTACACGAAACAACGGACTTACCGGAGGCCTTTCGCGAGCGCCGTACGCGCGAGTTTGGCGGGGAATCCGGGTGCCCTCCATTCCCCCCAAAATGAATTTGGGATTGGCGGAGATGCAATTTCCCGCTGTCTTGAGGGGCTTACTTGCACTCTTGAGTCTCTTCTTAGTCGATCTGCTATCACGTTCTCAATTCCTCCCCACCCAAACTTAACTATTGCTATGCAAATTTGGACAAATTACGAGACGCATATTTCAAAAGGTGCAGGGTACGTACCTCAGGCCCCCTGAGGCTCTGCCAGTGGATTCTCTATTCACAGATGTACTCGACTAAAAAATTACCGCGTGAGTAAACAGCGCGATCACCGGGCCGTGCGATGGACTAGGACTGGAACAGTTCGTTCAGCTGCCGTCAGAACTACGGAACTACATGTAATACAGCTGCTGCTTGTGGTGCTGAGACTTGCACCTAATAGTTTCAGCCGGTATTTCAACACCACTAAACTTAGGCGACACTTCAATATCACAGCAACAGACGAGACCTATTAAACCTATTCAAGTGAGAAAATTGTCAACAAACATTTTTCTACAGATTTTCTTTCTGCAGATTACCGCATCACAGGTCCTCAAACAAATTTGCAAAATAAAAATAAAAAATATCATCCGTTTGCAGACTCGCAAAATACTTCTGTCGTTCAGTATTAACAGACGGATAAAAAAACGGACAAGCGCAATCGGAGATGTTATGTTAAAACTTTGTAATAAATAATCATACTGCAATAAATTATTGCCATGAGTAACAATGGTTATCATAATCATTATACCAACGACATGATAGTATAACAACAACAGCCTTTCCTCTGCAGAAGCTGGCGAGAAACTGACCACAACTCAGGTTTCAGAGTGAATTAAGTACAACGTATTCACCGAGTTAGCATCATGATATCGTCGCTAAATTACAGCAACGGAACGCGTTAAACTGCAGGAAACGTGGCACGGAATGCAATGAGTTGGGCAAAAGATCACATATCAACTGGCGTCACGCCATCCTTCTGACGATTTCTCCTGAACGGCTCTGACTTCGTTGGGCTCGTCTTGAATTTTGAACTGTAAACAGAAATACATCATCAGAGGGATGTTTTATTGTGATGTTTCTGATCACTGGAATCAACTAGCAGTCAGGTACTCACAGTAGGTACGAAAAATAAAGTTTTCAAATAAACATGTAACAAATATGCATGCAGCATGAAGTAAATGTACTAAACAAGTAGCAGTGGTAAATAATGATGTAGATCAGTGCAGACTATGAGAACAGTATAAAACAATGACAACGGAATCAATGACATACTGTTTAAATATCAATTCTATAAACATTTATTTATTGTGGATAAATAATCCGTGGATGTGAATAAACGCATAGTAAGTATCCAACAAAATGTCATTGCTGGCGCCAAAATGGACACTCAGCCATAATGACTCCAGTGCTATGGATTTAACTGCAGGACGTGTCGTCCTGGCCTTCGATTGAGGAAGAATAAACGTAGAAATTAGCATCCCATCTGCAAACAGTCCATAAACGACTGTGTAAGAAATTAACCAGTTATTGAACTGCTATAATTATGACGGTCTAAGGTGCTTGCAAATGATGTCTATAACACTATTTAACGAGTTACATCTGTGGTGTATTGCGAGGCACGATGTAAGCTCACCCGGGCTGTACGTTCTTCGTTCCTGCACCGTGACTATGAAGGCGTTGTGCTATGTCCTCGGTCGAAAGCCGACTCATGGGTTCCGGCTGTTCAACGACGGCCAGAGTTGTCGTCGACTTGGAGGGTCCCGGCACTGGCCTGGTCTCAGCAGGTGCCCTGCGAGCTGGACTCGGTGTCGGCACTGGGTGAAGGAGGACAGTAGTAACGACCTCCTCACGAAGATCTACCACGTCTGAAGACTCCACCTCGTCCTCGTCTGGCTCCGTCTGCGTCGCAGTCGTCGCCGTTTCTACTTCTTCTTCTTCCTCCTCCTCTTCTCTTCTTCTGTTGAACAGACAGTCATGCCACCGGTTCACTCATATTCCAAATTTAACCCTTTGACGCCCACTGTTGCCATATGGGTACAGCTACAAAGCATCCTGTGCCAGACCGGGTTAAGCCGTCATTTTCATTTTGACATCCGGGCACTCTGACGCTCAGCCCTGAGCGTTAGAGTGCCCGGATGTCAAAAATTGCAAAAATTAACCCGGTCTGGCACAGGATGCTTTACAGTTGTACCCGTATGACAACAGTGGGCGTCAAAGGGTAATTGTTAACATTTCCTTATTTATGCCGACATGCAACAGCATAAAGTACACTGTACTCCTGTTTATATTCTAAGAAGTATCATTTCAGTTGCGAAAGCTGTGCATTCTACAGACTCTACAATCCACGATTTGCAGTGGATGAACTTGCGATGTTGTAACTTCAGTGAGGCATAATATCCTACATCAAACAATCTAAGTTATGTTTCAGAAGACGGCGTAACGGACCCTAGAACCGTGTCACACTATTTATTTATTATATTTTATTTAATGAATTTACCAGCCAGCATACAATCATAAACATAAGTATAACAGTATGACAGGAGAATACTGACCAAATGGCCAACACAGGATACAACCACTTACGAGTGGTCAATGCAGTAAATTAACAATTACAGTATTGTTACTGCAAGCAATTCGTTCAAAAGAAGTTTTGTGAAAGTGGCTTTCAATACAAAAATTATTGATCCGACATGTCTTCATCAAAAGCTGTGCATTTCGGAAAATAACTTTCAGTGTTGAAGACAGGCCCCATTCTATGATTGTTACGTTCTGCTAGAAGGCAGTTATGTGACGTTATAAGTCACCATTGTTTGTAAACATCAAGATTGAAATGTCCACTGCCGTCTCAGAGGATTTGCGGTAACAAAGTTATATTAGGTATAATAATAGCCTAGTCAAAAACCAGCACATTGTACTGTGGAGGCATTGGAAATTCTCTGTAAGCATTACGTAAGAATCAGCCCAGAAGAACCGTTTTTGGCTCGCGCGCTGTAGGCTTTAAGCTACCCTTATTGCCAATCGACATGTCGGCAACATTGATGCTACATATCTCGAAAACTGAACGATTTAAGGGTTCTTGTCCAATTGGGAGCCTATAGGAATGTGCCTATGGCGCGTCGATTGGTGACGTCATAGTTGACGTTACGCGACTCTATGACGTCATACTCTTGACGTTCAAAATCGTCGCATTCGTTAACTAGGACCTAGACCACGAAGATCCGTTAAACACACATTAAAGAAGAACGTCATGTTAAAACATGAGCGTATTCGGATAACAACTGCTGGAGAAGATGCATTTCGCGCGATCGCACTCCGACAGAAATTCGGCGCTTTTTCAAGACGAAAGCCGGCCGTTCGGAAAGTAAAGCCTCCATCGACTACCCATGTGGACCCTTTAAACATATACTATTGACACTATTGTAGAACACTGATTATTACATCAGCTCATTCGGCTTAGAACTCTGAGATAAAAGTCTACCGCAAGTGAAAATTGCAAATAGTCGGTACTCTCGCAGTTGGATAGGGCTAGTGGGTCACTTAAGGCTTAGCAGCGCGCGAGCAAATTCGTCTACTGGCTTGTCTATGTTTATTCAGTAGTTTTCAGTGCCAGGAATCGCTGTCAGTCTGAAATGATAAAAGCATCTTCGCCGCTATTGCAGGTCTATGCCATTGTTTAGAAATAGTGTTGATCAAACTTTTCAGTTCGTCCATTTTCACTTCTGAAACAAGTAATTTTCAGAAGCGACTTTCGAGAGAAATCATTCCAGTGTGGGTCGGTCACGGCGTCAAGATTGTGGTGCAACTACAACGCCTTTCACTGTGTTCAGTGACAGTGGTCCGACTATGCAAATTCGTTAAGCAAGATAAAAGAAAACGTACTGACCGTCGCCAACAGAACAGAATGAAGAGCAGTAGTATGATGAGTAGTATTAGAAGAAGGAATCCGAGGCACATGAGCAGTATGACCCACCACGGGATACCATTGACCGTGCCCGGAGGAGATGACTCTGTGGTCGTGCTACTGATGACACCACTGGCAGGCGTTGTCTGCAGCATCACAGTCATCCGAAAACTTAGTTTGAAGCATCAGCCTCCACAAATCCATTTTTCTGCTTTGACATCTACTGCTGTCATATATGGGTACAGCTGTAAAGCATACTGTGCCAGACCGGGTTAGGTCGTCGTTTGTAATTTTGACATCCATAACGTTACATACTCATAGCCAATTGCTCTACTAATAGTAGTCTAAGTAAATGATTAATTCATTATTAAGCTATTAACCAGCAGATTCCACTTTCTACTTATCAGTTAAATGACTTAAATATTTAGACACGACACAACCTAGTGAGTGAAACTGCAGGTACAGTAGAGCAGGGGCACCAGCATACTGTTTTCCGTTTGCGATTTCTGGGCGCTGTACGACCAGAAACTGAAACACGTAGTTCATCAGGCCTCTAACTGATTGATGCACACTGACAGACACCGAGAACAAATTTTAAAAACACAAAATACAAGTGCACAAACAGGAATGGTGATGATAATAACACTGTGCATCATATGGTAAAAAAGCAAAGTAGGCTAAAAGTGCTTGAAATCAGAATACGGAAATGTGCACTGCATAATTTCACTTTAATGTGTGTGCACAGTATTTATAGAACAGACATGCTGAACCAACTTACTCCATTAAAATAGCCGGTGGGGGATCCGCCATTGACAATTGTGACATTAATAGGCTTTGAACTGTTGAGTATCTGCTGCATGGCTTTTGACATTAACAGTTCTGAGGTCCGAAGGCTGAAACATACAAACAAACACATTTATCACACAAGCAAACAAAGTGAATTTTACAAAATGGATATGTGTACATCTTTGCACATTTCACTCACTTTTACACAAGGAGAACTCAGTCTGTTCCCATACTGCACGTAATGAATATTGAAACTACATTTTGTTCCACAATTACAATAGATTTTAACAAATTATTTGTAATTATGAGTGCCACATTTAAACGACAGCTGAATACTGCAATTCTATAACAAAAAGACCTTAACATGTCACAGCCATTACCACGTTTTGTTTTGATTTCTCTGAATTAAACTCCTAAGCACTTTATACAACAACTAACTTAAAACGTCAATTGCACATCACAATGTTCGATTAACATTACTATTATGGCCGACATCAGGGGATAATGCGGTTCATAGGCGTAACTACATTGAGGCAAGAGCAAGAGGAGACAACTACAGTTGCCTCCTCATGATTTTTTGAAGTTGTCAGTTGGAACAACCTTCCGCTTGACCTCCAGCTGGATAGGAGGGGATTGGAGATGAAAGTAGATGACAACCGTGGCTCCTCTTGGATGGAGGTCTGATGCGCTCCTAGTGTATTGAATGTACGCACCACAGCAAGCGGTGGAAAAGTGTTTAGATGGTTACATTCATCCTTTGCCTAAAAAGGAAAGCGCGACAGAGCCCAGTTTTCATACTGCTTCTTTCCAAAGTCAAACTTAAGCATTCGAAGTAATTGACAACAAAACGACTCCACAACTCGTGAAAGGGGGCGGTAATCAGCGGATCCTTGTCGGTGATTTTTGCTCTAACAAGTGATCTTCTAGTTGTTACAGAATCTAGTGAACAGGAAGAGGAATGAGCCGGCTTTACGTGTGATAGTCGACAATGTCGTTGACGGCGCTGCGTGTCATCACCAGTTGATGCTCATTGAACGCCACTTGACGGCGACTGCGTCGTCGTCCACCGCCACTGTGATGGGCGTCGGCTACTGCACGACACAGCTCCGAGTTGCGACGGAACGTGAAGATGACAAGCGTCCGACAGTATAGCTTGTCGCCGAACTGGAACGGATAGCCAGCACCAGTCTCCACGTCGTCCACCGTCAGGAATGCCTTCTGCTGTCGTGGTCTGAATCAGCAGCATCACACTCATCGTCCTAGCATCTCACGGTCAACATACACACAGCTTTCAGCAGCTACAGCCAAACGAGTGCCCTTTCCACCAGAATATGGTGGTCTCGGTGGCACAACTGGTAGCGCGTCGGACTCACGATCGGAAGGTCGTGGGTTCGATTCCCACTAACGTAGTGTGTTTCAC
>Ga0056114_1001466_pt1 | contig 10792 bp, 7 predicted proteins | sample WorMetHERISLAND1_FD_77005 | JGI IMG/M metagenome (GOLD analysis project Ga0056114, IMG submission 77005) | Marine gutless worms symbiont microbial communities from Max Planck institute for Marine Microbiology, Germany - Olavius loisae HERON... ...
CCAAAGTCACGATATACCGCGGTATATCGTAGCAGTAAAAAATATCGTGAGACGGCGCAAGTATCGAGAGTATCGACGATACCACGCGTCTCGTACCACTGGGCAACGAGCAGCCTGCAAACGTACGATACCAAAACGAACGTAATAAAGTCACTCACAAAACATTGCGCAAGCATCAGTCACTTAGTCAGTCACCACCCCCCGGGCACACATACATTTATACAACGTTATTTCACCGTTTATCGTAAACGTTTAAGAGAGGCTGATGTTTAGTTTAGAGTGTCAATTGAACGAACGTTTAGATTCGGTTACGACCAAACGTTTAAAATTAGTTTGAATTGAAACGTATATAAATGTATATTTAATGTTATTTAAACGTTACTTTAGCGTTTATCATAAACGTTTAAGAGAGGCTCATGTTTAGTTTAGAGTGTCAATTGAAATAACGTTTAGATTCGGTTAAACCAAAACGTTTAAAATTAGTTTGAACTGAAACGAATATAAATGCATATTTAACGTTACTTAAATGTTACTTTAGCGTTTATCATAAACGTTTATGAGAGGTTGATGTTCAGTTTAGAGTGTCAATTGAAATAACGTTTAGATCTGGTTACGAAAAACGTCTATGCATGTAAACATATATTGAAGGTTATTTAAACGTTTACCGAAAAATGTGAGTGGATTCTTAACGGCACATCAACACATTAGGCTAGTGGTTCAAAATTGGGAAATACAAGACAGTAAAAATACAAACTAAGAAACTAAAGACAACATAGAAAAATCAAACAATGCAAACTAATAATGTTCCATCCATTTTGATATAGCAGTTTTAGCAGCTCCAGTCTATAAGTATTTGATGAATTAAACAATGAGTATTGTGCAATGTTTGTCAGTGTACATAACTGGTAACAAGTTGTATCACGGCTCATGTTGTTTAATGTCTCGGTATGTTTGTTTACCTCTCAAAATATTTTTATGTCTCCACCAACACAGTAAAGGTTATACGGTCGACGGTTTTTACAGGTCAGAAGACCCAACCAACAATATCAAAGTACTGAAGAAGTATGGACTACACAATAAACAAAAAATACAATACACAGATACAAAAAAAAACAAGCAAATCCCCTAGTCTACACTAATATGGGGTGACTAGGGGATGGCTCCAACAGAGGGCAGGGTCGCCAAGCCTGAACGGCGGTGGGACTGCCGACGACTCCCCCCATCTGTCGGCAAAAGGTCGGCTTAGTTTCACAGGTGAAAGAAAGGTACAAGTGTAAACTGCACGAAATTTGTTCAATATATTTTCAGGAAATCATAAAAATTGTTGCCACCAGATGGCATATTTTAATGACAAAATGCACCAAATTCTATTTTGACTGGGGCTCTGCCCCAGATCCCACTGGGGAGCTTAAGTAGCACTCCCCCATATCTCCTCGCTGGATTTCAGGGCCTACTTCTAAGGGAAGGAGGGGAAAATTGGATTGAGCAGTGTTTTACGTCCCTGCCAACACAGTATAGGTTATATGGGAGACTGTTTTTACACGGGAAAAGGAGAGGAAGGGGAGAGGAAAGGGGTCAACGATTTGATAAAAACTATCGGTATTCCGCGTCATCAGATGACTGGCTACGGGCCTGACACTATTGGGATCATGACGCAGTGAACAGCAGTGAATTAATGCTAAAACATTTATCAGTTAGGCTACCAAAACAACTCACATTGATCCTTTACACATGCAGACCATCATCTATATAAAACACACAAAAGGTTCAGTCACTTCTTACGATACTCAGCCAGGATATGAGATAGGCTTATTCTACAACGTTACCGAGCCAATATGGGGCACACGCATATTGTGCAACGCAGGATGCAAACAGCTGACTGTTCAACATAATGGTAAGTTTATCGCGCCACAACAGCGTCAGCAATATGACTAACTAGCTAGAACTGGAGATAACAGAAGCAAACGAAAGAACAAATATGAGCACATAAAACATACACAAAATATGAACAAGACAGTAATTCAAATACAGTGTATTTCTCTGACACCAAACAAATCATATAAAAACGGACAAACTCACTTAAAGAACACGACACTTTTGTCTGAATTTGATTTTCTGAAGCACAAATGATGTTATAGTCGAGGTTCCGGTGAAATGAGACATGTCTTCAACTAAAGCAGCTGAGATATGACAATAAAAATTCCAGTGATGGATGGTTAGGGTTTAACGGCATTTTAATTCCAAGCTGATTTAAGTGTATTGTCATAGCCAGGAATAAATTTGATGCATTCAGCACCATATGGAAGCAGTTATCTACGAAAAGAAGTTACCAAATGCAACATAACCATATCACCTAGTTTACATATAGTTTTTGAACACAATGCATTATCAGCGCTGCTCTCTAGAAAGCACCTTAGCAGTTTTCCAAAAGTCTAATATTTACCACAACGAAAATGATATCCAGCACATTCAATCAATCACTACAATCACACCGGATCAATCGCACTATAACCATTCAAAGTAACCGATGCACAGAGCAGGAACAATTCTAAAAGCAGACTTCAACATTTAATGGCCTGTTAATCACATTGTCAGCAATGAAAGCACACAAATCAAACATAGCCTGTAACATGGTGTACGAGGCAGCCATGATCACTTATAATCATCTGCATATATTACACAGCCAAAGAACATTAAGCCAATTGACAGGCTACACTGGATCTTTTAAGTTCGCGTATAATTTCACCAATATAAACAGCATATTTGATCATCGATTTATGGTACTCGCAAAATTCGCAACAATTAGACACATGCAAAAATTTGTATTTTACAGCAGTCATTGGTAGCTAATGCTACCAATAACCAATCAGAATTCAGTCAGACTCAGCACCCTTATCGTCGTTGAGTAGTTGCTGTTCGTAGTCATCCTGGTCCTCACCATCAGCACTGTGCTCAACGTCGTCATCAATATCGTCGGCACTTTGCTCACCGTCACGGCTACGGTCTCCCTCATCTTCAGTGTCTTCTTCAACAGTCCTGTTGCCCTGCAGTCAGTGAGACACCCTTGCCTGCTCCACCCTCTCTCCACGGTGCCATCTTGAGATACCCTCCGATGGCTGTGAGTATGGTATTAATAGGAACCGTGTGCTGCTCAAGCACGCAGTCTAAAAGACAACAGCAGCACAACAATCAGACCTTATTAGCAGAATATAATTACAGCTGTCGAGCGATTAAAGTTCTTAATCATGTTAAGGTATGCAATCAGTTGTTGTAATTGTCTGTTAACACACTAATTAACACAAGAATTTGACAGATCTATTTATGGCATAGTTTGCCGTTAACAAATAACTGCATCTCATTTTTAGAAAACTGTTTAGGTTGTCAACTGGAAATTGCTAGAAAACGCATAATGCTACAACTGCAACATAATAACTAATTTAATAGTATTTAATCACGAAATAACCGTAGTTATTAGTTGAATTGGATTTTCTGCTTCAAGTAATTTGGAAATTCGAACATTCACATATGAGCACATAAAACAATTTTAAATACAGAAAAAATTGCCATAAAACTCAAACATCATGAGCACATGTTGACTGATTCACACTGCACCAGTTTTGTTAGACACAAAATATGCACGTCAAAAATGTTAACGGTGGAAATTAAGCAACAGCTATCTACACAGCCCATCTTACATACCAACAACAATGTTGCATAGAGGCATCTTTTTAAAAGACAGCTTCTCCAGTGCAGTAAGATTGCGTCCGCACATGCTCATGAATGACATACAGTAGTTGGTGAAGAGTCGGCTCATCATGTTCTTCACTGTCTGTTTCAGCGTGTGGCCTGCATACCTTCGCAGCAAAAAGACCTACAAGAGAACAGTTAACAGCATGAAGCATAAAACCACTGTTCACAACATTATTTTATTTCATTTCAATTTCACTTTTGAAAAATGTCTAGTTCTAGCTGCTATTTGTTTAGTTTCAGGACATATTGCATATATACTTCTAATTTTGTAATATACAGCACATGTAGCGGCACTTTGACACTTAAGATTAGTTCAGCAGTTTGTAAACAGCAAAGCACAGTACAAATAAGAAAAAGCTAGTGATAATCTATCTTTAAAGGGGAAGAGAAACATTTTTACATGGCGACAATTTGTACATATATACTGTCCGAATATATATCTGACAGTTATGTCGATGGTTTAAGCATTATAAGCATAAAAAACTTAATTATGAAAAGTCATCAATCTTTAGTTATTTGCTGTAAATTGACACACAAAGACATCACCAACAGGAAAGATTATGGACACAAATCTTTTATGTAGCGGTGAACATGGCCAGCCGCAGAAAATCTAGAGGTTGTAGGCTAGCGATAGTTCTGATAGTGAAGAAAAGGTTCCTACAGGCCGAGGAAGTTTTCCACAGCCGACATCTGCTAGTGTGAACTATCACAATGACTCCGACTCAGAGAATACTGGGTCCAATGATGAGTTCCAGGGAGTCGAATTGGAAGAGGAAGTCTTATCTTTACAGTTCATGAAAATTTTTCATTGTGGCCTAAGTAAAAATCGCAAGGACCACGAAGAAAAACTAAAGCAAATAGAGGTTTATCAGTTTACATGGGGATTCTTGCTCTGTCACTAACAAAACAAAAATCAAAAGTAGAACTATGAACAATCACTTGGTAGTTTGTAATCAGTTTTGTCTATTCAATGCTATCAAATTTCCAGTTTTAGTTATCTGGTTTATCAGTATCCTTAATGAGAACATTAGTCATAAGTTTTGTTAATTATAATAATTCTGAACACACACAAATTGAAAGTACCGACTGTTCAGCTATGTACAAGTAACAAAAAGTTTCTAACCAGGAAGTCACGGACACGGTCATCCTCATCACATAGAGAATTCAGGATCCTGACGTCATTCAGTTCATTCAACGGCCCGCTGCGGACAGCCATCTCTGGTAGTTCCTCGGGTGCAACTGGCAGCCTTCTGACTTCCAGTATCTGATGTAACTTGGCTATGTCCCTCGACATCTGTGAAAGCTGATACAGAACACGCTTCTGAAATTCTACAGATCTCACAGCAACCTTAATTTATAAAACAGGCAGCATTTTTTGATCGGATCACTATTTTTTACTCTGATCAAATTCTACGATTGGGGTATAACCCAAGTAGCAACTAGGAGTCTCAACTAAAAATAACCCCACCCCCAAGCGTGACTGCAGATCAAATCCTCGTAACACTCTTTCATTGAAGGTAACATGACGATGAACAAGGACGAATATCAAACAGCTCTGCAGACAAAATCCTTGTAAGAGGCACAAATCATTTGCCAAAGGCGGAACACCCTAAGTTTGAAGGTCACGTGAGTCTGTCCAGTAAAAATTTAGATATTTTCTTGGGAGTATCACAACTGTCTGGTACTCTTGTGATTGCATGCACACCAGCGGACATGACAGACTTTGAAATTGGCCATTTTTGTAACTTCTGGACCTCCATGGCATCACCTTGACTTTGGATCAGGTCATATGGCATACTTCTTTCGCATTAGAAAAACATTTCGCGGGTGGAAAGACATTGAGATTGGCTTTATTAGGTTGACTTGGAAGAGTCGCCCTGAAAACCCTTAAAATCAGTCCCCAATTTACTTCGTTTAAAAATATGCCATTATGGTCGAAAAGACCCACCAACCATTATGCACACGAATAAACCAGCGTATAACTGACATACAAAAATACAAAGGTCGTAAGTTGCAAATGTATTAAATATTAGTCAACAGCGCACAGTACAATATTTATACACGATATATACTCACGTGAAGTTTCCATGACTTTGAATGTATCAGAATGAGATGAAGTACAGCTTGATGTTGTCTTCTCGATGATCTTGGATTCTGTGCTTCCACTGCTCTTCGAACCCTTCTCGCCTGAGCTAACACTGGATCCTTTCTGACCGAACGTCGAGCCAACTGTCTTGCGGCTCGTGGATTCTGTGCTTCCACTGCTCTTCGACCCCTTCTCGCCTGAGCAGACACTGGATCCTTTCTGACCGAACGTCGAGCCAACTGTCTTGCGGCTCGTGGATTCTGTGCTTCCACTGCTCTTCGACCCCTTCTCGCCTGACCTAACACTGGATCCTTTCTGAGCAAACGTCGAGCCAACTGTCTTGCGGGTCGTGGATTCTGTGCTTCCACTGCTCTTCGACCCCTTCTCGCCTGAGCTAACACTGGATCCTTTCTGACCGAACGTCACGCCAACTGTCTTCGAGACCTTCTGACTTGTGCTGAGCTTTTGTGGTGGTGGCGGAAACGGCTCAAGTCCTGTAATAATAAGCATAATAAGAAAATTGCAACTTAGGCACAACTGGAAATTGCAGATTTTAATTTGCACGCATTTAAATACCCAGTAAACTAATTCAAAATGTGACTTGCTATATTCTTCAGAGTACTAGTCAATACAGTCAAATCCAGTTACGTACACGGCCTTCAGTCATGACCATCTCGCCATGTTAATTAACTCAATGGCAGATCGGCTGCAGCAGCAGAGGTTGCAGGCTGGCACGGTGGGTGGGTCTCAAGTTTCGTCCTGGAAGTCATGCATAATGAGGCGGATGGAGGGAGGAGAGAGCAGAGGCAGGGCCCAGAGCAAGTTGAGTTACGCTTTACAGCAGCTCAGCGGTGTATGTTGCAAACCTGTAAAGCCGCCTGACAGTCATGCATTTAACTGGAGTGAAATGCTGTTGGCTGTAGGAGAAACGGGATCGCGGCCGGCGTGTGCTGTGCACATAACCAGACTGTGTTCTTAAAGAAGGTGCGATTAAGTGGAGTCGACTGTATATCAGACATCACTTTAAGAGTACCGGTACCCAGCACAATGTAACATACAGACTGTATAAGACAAAATGAATACAGTGAAACTGGTGCATTTAAGCGTATTTCACCATCTGCCACACACACAAAACAACGGAAGACAGACTCGTAGATAATGCTCTATATAAGAATGCTCTACATAAGAAAATTGTTGTAAAATTGGATGCAAACCGATTGAAGTATTCTGTGTGTCAGCCAGTTCGTTACCAGATTCATCATCGAACACTGACAACAAACATTATGCAAACAGGTACAATTCTCTTGCCACCATTATACTATTACTGCATTGAACAACTGTCATCAGCATGCTGTCATCTGTGACAGTGATGAACTTACACTTAAACATTAGGAAGAAGAAACAGAGGAGTAACCCAAAATGAAAATTTTTACACTGACCATCAGACAGCGGGACAAAATCTTTGTGTAGGACTTCAGTTTTTCGTCGCTTAACAGCTGGCGGACATGCTTCCTCGCCACAACATCTGTTGTGGTATAGTCACATTTACTGCATTCATCGTAATCATCTGCAGATCACACATTCATCAGGCATAGTGCACACTAGTTAAAACAAAAACTGCATAACAGTTCATGACGGTCTTGCTCTCATTGGCAATCTAAATCCATACAATTTCCTGTCAAAAGTACAGATAAGAAATGAAAATTGTAGAAATGGGCCAAAACCTATTTGCTGGCCGTAGAAAAATTACTTTTTATATTAAACTACTATAACAACCATAACATAAGTCACTGTTTTTGACAATCATGATTAGGGATGTTAATTTTCGAGAATTTCATTTCTCGATACGAGAATTTCAAATCTTGAGACTCGTCGAGTACTTGAAAGTTAACGCGGCATTCAGAGATGGTCCCAACTCGTGCGCAGGCTACCAGCAGGTGTCTTTACGTATCGACCGTTGACCATCGTTAAACGATCGTAAAGATGTCGTGCGGCCCAGCAGCGTCAAATTCTCAATGCCGAGAAATAAAATTCTCGATAACGAGAAATTTTCTCGAGTCTCGTTAACATCCTAAATTATGATGAATGATGTTATTGACCTCTTGGCCTCGCAAGTGAGATTCAACGATCCAGCTTTGACATTGACACCACTGTTCAAATTATTAAATATTAATTGATTAACTGAATATCAACAGAACAATAGTTTTGTAATGAATAGTGCTGTGCGAGTATTCAAAATTTCGAATCGAATAGTTACTTCAGTATTATGTTCGATTCGAGTACAAATATTCGAAATTTTCAAATACTTACCATCACCAATTTCTTACTTAAAAAAGCTTAAGAAACATCCTTTTTAACAGAATGCCGCTGATTTTTTACCTTAGCAACCATGCCTAGCAACCATTATATTGGCCCATTATGGCCCACCAAGTTCTGAAACTCCTATAACAGAAACCACAACAGTGCGGTGCCATAAAAACAGTTGAATTTATTTAACAAGTACTTACTGCTGGTGACTTCTGAGACTGACGATAACTATTCAATTTGATTCGAAATTTCAAATAATAGCTCAAATATTCTATTTTTATTCGAAATGAAAAAACACTATTCACACAGCACTAGCAATGAATAATTGCAAACACAATTTCTCACCGGATTGAAATTTTACTTTGACCAGTGGAAAGGTCTTCCACTGCTCGGTCGGTTCTTCGCGCCGTGTTAGGTAAGGCTTGGCATTGCTGATTCTAGAAAATGCCGCAACGTGCAAGCTAAATACTTCAGCACATCAAAAGCATGAACTCGAGTCTACACCTGTCGTCTGGGGTGCCCTCCTGTTTCACCGAATACCAATTCGACGAATACTATTTCGCCGAATCCTGAAAAAGTACATAGTTTGAGTAAATGCAGCTGTTTTCTGCAAACAATCATACTCCGTATCTTCGATGTCACGAAAAACACCGCACCGGTCGCACCGGTGCCAAATACAGGTCTTGGGTATTGGTAAAATGTGTGACTCTAGTGCGGTGCATATTATTTATTTCGATTAAGAAAGGAACAGGTTACGATTTCCACGCATTTCTGACTTGCATTTGGTTACTTTTGCTGCTAGTTCAGTGTAAGATATCGCCGTATTTGGGGCCGGTGCGGCCGGTGCAGTGTTTCGTGACACCCCCGTATCTTCATTATTGTGCGAACTTGGACCTATTGTAATTCTGAGCCTTCCCAACATTGCCAGTAAGCAGAATTAGGTTTTACTTATTTTACATTTTAAGAAACGCGCGTTTCTTACAATGAATACCGGTATTGAATTAATTTTGAGATAATTAAATTTTTCCATGATCCTATTTCAAATAGATGCAGATGCCGATGCATTTTGGGGATACTTTATGATTCCGCAAAATGAAATTCGGCGAATTGGGATTCCGCGAAATGGAACTGAACCGTGTGGTCCGGTGTGGTTTTAGTCATATCCTTATTGCAATGGTCTTTTGCTGCGTGTTATTAATTATTCAGTTAAGTCCCCGATAGCAATATGGCCAAGATACTCACGGTATAGCCTTCTTAGAATAATATTTCAAATATAAATATGTTTTATAACACAAAAACATTCCCGGCAAAAGTCGTCGATTCCTAACAACATCCGGTTTGCTTCCAAAATGATTAAATAAGTAAAATGTTATGACAACGATTAAATGCGTTATAGTATACGGTAGCGAAAGTAGACTCTAAACACACGTTCTACTACAAATAATAAATAATAAAAGACGATGTGGCGTAGGTGAACACTTAGTAAATGCAGAACTGCTTTTCAGGCCATGGAGTTGCAGAGTATGTGAGCAATGGAGCAGCTGATATCTTTGGTTTCCCGGTGACGTTTAAAATTATTTTCTAACACTCGATCCACTCTCTTCCTAGTTTCCACTCACTACGCTCCGTTTTTCGCCCCGCTCACGCTCAATTCACATCTTGCGCCTGGGCGAGATAGGGGCAGAGGGGCTAAACGACCCCATGAGGTTGGGGACCATATTTTCCTTCGACCAATTTAATATCATTATGCGGTAGGCCTAATCGTTCGATCTTTGACCTACAAAACATGAATTTTTCCTAGCTGGCGCCCCTGCACCGTGAATGGGGATCATAATTTTTCATGTTTTGAGTAAAACAACGATTAATCTTTAAGTCAATCAGTGAAGTTGCTATGCTATAGCTGTAGATGACAGCACAAAACTACGAGGTTTAATGTCGGTTGAACAAATTAACGTTTACACCGTAACTTATTCTTAGCGTTTAATCAACGCTGTTTTCAGTTGGTAAACGTTTACTTGCTGATAAACCATATCTAAACCTACACTAAACCACCGATAACCGTGGCCGTGCCCGCTGGGCAAGTACTACTACACTGCCCATCTCTCGGTAGTATTGTTATCAAGGAAGGACTGACTCCTCGTGGACAAAGAACCAGGACTCAAATTTTAAAGCCTTCCGTCGACTTGAGATGTAAAAGCATGTAATTAATGACATTAATTTCCACCAAACACTAATATAGTAGGCCTACGTACTAGTACTACATCATCACTGTCAATAAACTGTCACTGTCGTCACTGTCAATAAAACATGCGTCTACACAAGCTGAGGTTTGATGTTACTGTTTATCATCACCAGTTCACTTTTAATAGCTTGTTGCCCACGCGTGCACGGTGTGGCTGCGTGAATATCCACTTGTGCTGAAGACACGTTCCACTGTTGCTGAGGTAGCTGGAAGCCTGGAATACAAAAGGTTTTCTCAAACAGTTCGTGCAAATCAGCAAATTCCTTTTTCTATCTGACTCGTAGCCAAATGTTCCTTGTCTTCTTCATCGCGATTCAGGCGCATCGTAATCGTAGTTATCATACTGTGTCTGCAGAATCAGAGTCCTCGAAAATTTCAAGGACTTAAGTCTGAGGTCTAAGTTGGTC
>Ga0056114_1001467_pt1 | contig 10791 bp, 8 predicted proteins | sample WorMetHERISLAND1_FD_77005 | JGI IMG/M metagenome (GOLD analysis project Ga0056114, IMG submission 77005) | Marine gutless worms symbiont microbial communities from Max Planck institute for Marine Microbiology, Germany - Olavius loisae HERON... ...
ATAGGCCTATCTCTGGAATATGTTATCTGATCCATGATCATGAGAGCAGCTTTGCAGGAATGTGGGCAAGAATAATGCGCGAGGAGTAATTAGATTGGTCACAATCTAAAATATTTCTTGTTTGTATTATGCAGTGAATGGTAAACAGAAAACAGTAATCAGAAGTGCAATACAAACTGCAGATTTCATCGGAGCCATCTCGACAATGAACACGGCCGTCACATCTGTACCAGTTGTAGAAACATTCACCACTTCCACATCTGAACTGATTGGAATAGGGACAAGCTGGAAAAAAACAAAATGTCTGCGATATCTTCTGAGTTCCGAAATTTTGACAATAACAGTCATGATACTATTTAATCACTTATTGATCCAGTAGTATTGACTAACTGATACAAAAATGTGTACCATTCATTTAGTATTTATACAGTGTGAGTCAAAAAATCCCCCCTGCGGTTTTCTGACATTTTTTCCCAAACGGTTGGGCATTTTTAATCAATTTTTTACACACCTATTACACGATCAATTCTACACTAGAGTACAAATTTTTATTCAAATATACCCAAGTTTGACAAAGTTATGCCATACTAAGCGCGACCACCTAGCGAAATTTTACATTTCACTAGAACTTTAACTTATAAGTTAGCTTACTGAGCAAATGACGTTATTGTTGACGTCATGTCATATCCAACATGCTTGTTGACATTATAAAAATGTTCATTTTATAGTGACTTGCCACAGACAACGATCAACAAAGCTATCAACGACTTCAGCAAACGTCTGAACGCACGCGTTTTGGCGCATTTTGGACATTTTGCGCATATTATGTGAAGTGGGTAGTCGCGCTTAATATGGCATAACTTCGTCAAAATGGGTGATAATTGAATAAAAATTTGTAATCTAGCGAAGATAGGAACGTTTAATAGGTGTGTGAAAAATCGATTACAAATTCTCAACCGTTTGTGAAAAAAATGAAAAATGTCAGGTCCCCTGGGGGGGGGTTGACTCACACTGTACAGAATATTTCGTATGCATATGCATTATACACTGCAGTTTATAAAACGCAGCAATGATTTCTGACTATAGCTCTCACTCATCATTACCACATGCCTTCCAGTCATCAGAAATCATCGTGGATGAAAGAGTTGTGACAATATGTTTAGCTGCTTTGACAGTGACACATTACTGCAGTGAGATGGACACAGGGGAAACAAGTGAATAAACAGATGCTGTGACAGCATAGAGTAGCATCGCATGTTAAAAACAATGAGACTTAGTAGAACGGTACATACGACAGTTCAGTTCATCACTGCCGTCAGGACAGTCTGTTCTCCTGTTGCACCACTTTGTTCGACTGATACACGTTCGTCCGTCATTACATTTGAACTCGCTAGGACGACAGTCATCTCGTCTTGTCACATCTACACACCAGCATTACACACCGTACATCCACCGTTTACCCTTAGACACCACGGGAATACTAGTACGTGGGTAGGCCTAAATACTGTGTAAAGAAACTGCAAACTGTTAAGTGACGACTACATTAGCACACACTGAAGATGGCACTAAGCATTTATTATGGACCATCCAGCAGGGAAGCATAATTGCTTAGGCTTTCTGCAGTTGTTGGGTGTTAAAGTTAAAAATTAAAGCCCTGATAAGTTCTCAATGGGAATCCATCTCAGAACTACAGGGTGTCGCTTGCCATATGAGATCACACAATGTTACTTGCCACCCGACGCAAGTGAACACATCGTAGGAAAACATTGTATTGTAGGAGTCTGGGCTGTGTGTGTGTGTGTGTGAATAATTTCCCAACAGTTAGAGCAGTCAGATTAGACAGCACAATGGCTGAGCACACTTCCCTCACGCAGTGACAGTGGGCTGAGTTGAGCAAGGTTTAACGTCCCACTGGACACAGTTTAGGTAATTTAGGAGACGGTCAGTGACAGTGGATACTCTGTCTGCAGTCCATACAGTTACTTTTTCTATTCAGGTTTGATTATTATTGTAAAACTGTTATGGGCGGCCAGCTTGATGAGCTGTTTGGCTTTTCTGGCAGCCCGTTGCCGTGTTCGTTTACTATCTTCGCTTCACTGCATTTTGTTTTATGCTCAGTGACAAATAAATATGATGATGATGATGATGATGATACAGTGGTGACCGTGATAAGAGCTTATATACCGAACTTCACTGACTAGCTTCTCTCCACCTTTCAGAAGTTCAGAAGTTTTGCATTTTGCAGTCATCGTATAGCATTGATGATGTCAGTGAATAAGAAAACAATTTAATTTAGGATGTATGTATGAAAGTTAATAACCCAAACTGCCGAAACAGCAAAAATGAAAAAATGACATTGTTTTATCAGCACATGGTGTTATAATTACTGAATCTGAATAATACCTGGACACATGCAGTAGTTTTGGCTTTCTAACATGGTATGATGTGTTAAGGCAATGTTCAGTGTCTGCCGAAAAGCTGACAAATAGCTAACTTTAGGCTACTATACGTAATCAGAAAACAAAGAATTAATGGAAAGAACTAAAATAAAAACCGTCCACCAGTAAGTCTAGTCCAAGTCTGAAATCAAAAGGCAATGCAAATTCCATGTTGGAAATTCAAATTATCCACAAAATCTGTTAATTTTCTCTGTATTAAGATACACCACTTCTCCAGTTGTCATAAAATCCATCGGGAAAGTGTCCAGTAATCCAGCTGACAGTTAAACAGACAAACGTGAACTGCAATAGTCACCACTTTGCTTTGCATCACGTAAGGAACTTAAAACAGCTCGTGTCATAAGTTATGCTCACATGTACTCAGAGATGGCAGACAAGGACACTGAAAATGATATTCTCTGGTTTTCTTTTATCCGCTAAGACATGTAGTAACAATCAAACGTTATACACGTGAACGTAATATTTGGCCAAAATGTAGAAAACATTGTTGAACTAGAGAATAAAACATGTCATCAACATTAATCACTGACTTAATAACCATTTCCAAGAGTCAATGAATTTTCAGGTATTCATGTTTGTCATTGCACGTTGACTAAAGTTTTTCTATACCAAAGAGCAGACTAACCGGTGCATCCAGCCTCGTCGCTGTTGTCAGGACAATCTGTGTAACCGTCACAGCGGAAGTTCCACGACTGACACCAGGGAAAAGTGCACGAAGCAAGAACTGATATACACCAGCCGTTTGCACACTGAAACTGTCCTGGACCGTCACATCTCGGCTCTGGTGTTGCTGCAAAACGTGTACAATAGTTGAAGATATAACGCAGATGCATTGTTTTGTTTTGTTTTTCATATTTAAACATATTTATATTTTAGTACTGTTAATAATAATGTTAACAGTCCGTGCTGACATGGGGTCCGTTTGGACCAGGTCGTCATTTTCCCTCCAATTCCGTCAGTTGTTGATATAACAAAATTGACAAAAATTGCAATTGTTCTTAAGCATGTCTTCTGTCAATCTGTACAGTCAGTTAAGTGCTAGCGTCACCAGTTTAATAGGAAAATGATTTAAAAGACAGTCGCTATGCCTAAATGTCCAATTTCTAGCGTGTTAGTGGCACTGCGCCCAGTAGCAGGGGCGGGTAGGAGAGTGATAAATGAGGTGACAGCTGATATAGCCCAAAACAGTCAGCCTCACACGGCGGACGGAGGCCAGTAGAAGGTGTCCGTGCACGGCGTAAGATAATTAGTGAAAGAGTATAATACCGCCTTGTTTCAAGCCATGACCAGGCCAGCGCTGACCCCATACTCTCAGTTTCTGCCACAGAACACTAACCACAGCTGTTGACAGCTGGGACCGCCCACACGCTGACATGCGGCGACCTGCTAGCCATGCATGTTGCATGAGTATAGAGAAACACTACTTCGATAAATGACAAATTTATTAATGTTACCGTGCTCCTACGTGCATATGCATACAACGACTCAATACAGAATTGTCAGCAGATTCTAAATATATACTTTGTTTTGCACCATCTAGAGATAAATAGAGTAGTTATTGAGTGCAGAAGTTGGGTCCATTTGGACCCCCAAATGGCATTACAGTTTTTTAGATGTCAGCACAGACTGTTAATAATGTTAATGATAATAATTGATGTTTGATGGATACCGTGCGAGTTTCTGTTAGTGTTCCAAAATAAACTGCATCTCCAGTTCCAGTGTTCAGAAAATCATAGAAAGAGTTTTGTTTATTTCATTTAAGTGCACATACATAGGTACTTTCTATGAGGAAAATGTTAAAATGTCGACATAAGATGGCAGACAAATGGGCACTGGATTTGTTTGTTTTAGTTTGTGCAGTGGTAAACCTCGGTTCTTTCGACTCATCTACGTCGAGCTTTTTATCTAATCTTGGTAACAAAATTCGTGCATTATCTGGCGACTACAGAGAAACTTCATTCCTTTTCCAGCGCATCATTCAACGTTTCAATTCTGTGCTTTTGCACGACTCCTTTGCCAAGGACGGTCCGGACCAATAGCAATCCACACTTGATTTTAATTTCTTCTTTTTAACCCTCGGGATCTATACTACCAAGTGTATAAAAAATAATAATGTTTGCAAATAATGTTTGCAACGTGACACAGTCTCAAGAAAAATGATAAATTATTAATGTGTGTTTATAATACAAAATTGCGTACAAGCAGTACTTTTCTCTGTTACCTGTGAATACTGAAACATTTGAAGCAGTTTAGTCTAAGCTTGCTGTTAAGCTGATGTTAGCAAACGTTGAAACATACTGTTAATACTAGGAGGTGTCGTCGTATACATAGGCCTAGTGCTTCTGTAAGTTCTGTTGCAGCGAGCCTCATCCGACTGGTCAGGACAATCATCATAGCCGTCGCACCAGAAATTTAGATTTCGACACGGAGAATAATAAGAACTTGAGTAACACTGAGCTCTTGTCAGCAGACACCAACCATTGTCACAGTGTCGGTCATTACGGTAACAACGATCAGCTGACAACAAACACAACAGTGTTTACAACTACCTTCTCTCTGCCAAAAAACAACATTATATTAAGCAATAACTGAGTGAACAGTTATTGCTTGTAACATGTAGATGTATTTAAGTAAAAAATAAGGATACTGTAACTTTGAATGCTGGGCAGTTTTGAAACAAAAATTCATTTTGGATATTTTTAGAGTTATTATATTTAAAATACTTTTCTATCTTAAACACATAGCAGCTCCTTACAACTGCCGTACTCACAAGCTATGACAGCGATAAAACAAAAGATCCACTATCGCCTTTGAAAATCTTTTATTCACCAGAAAAAACTTGTAGCAATAATACTTAACTAGTTAACTAAGAAAACAAAAATAGAAAATAAACTGCCATTGCCATAATACCAGTGCAAATTACTACAACTCTTATGCTGCAAAATAAATTTCTCGCTTCTTGTTGCTAACTTAAATGTCCCAAAAGGACTAGAGTGTTAACTTGTCAATTACTCATAAGTCTCAGTTAATACGGCCAGTCAGTCATTGGCAACAAACCAACAAACAAAATATTCCAGACAAGTTGTACTATTACAGTTGTTTTTGCACTATTATTATAGTCTTCATCTGAAACAGACAAACCGCTGTTAAACAATGCTAGGCCTAGTTAATAGTAAAAATACTGAAAAACAGTCTGTTCCATATGCTATACAGTGGCTATGCTAATTGGATTATCTAAAAACAGACTTTGTACACTAAGCGACACATTCATCGAGAGTAGTAGTCTTGGAGGGAAGAACGTAATTATGTACACGACACGGCCACGGGTGAGGTATGGTTTATTGCACTTAGATGGTAGTAACCGATGGAGGGGTGAATAGGGTTGTATCTCGAGGCACGAAATAGTTTGTCGTCAGCCTATTCAGATAGTTCAGCCACAGCGGGTAGACGGGCTTGATAACCTGATTTGCCTGCTCGTCGGAGAAAAGCCGATGTCTGTCTCTGTCGCTAGCGTTTGCAAAGCTCCGCCAAGCAGGGGCAGCATACAATAATTTGGCGAGAGCAAAACTAAGCAGACTAACTGTAAAGAGGACTGAAGCATGCCATGAGTTCGTAGTGTTTAGACTCTGTAGAGATTACAAGCACAGCTTGCAATAACATTATTAATGTGTTAGAAACTATAATTGTATTAAACTTAAAACTTTATTAAAATATCAATACATGTACATACAGCAATTGCGTTCGTCTGCTCCATTACGGCACTGAGTTACGCCGTCACACATTGGTACACAAAGTCCACCACATTCAATGGTATTAGAAGGACACTCTACAATGACAAACAATTATTCAAGCAATTCATTGCTGCATTTCTGTCTTTGTCAACAATCTGTTTTAACAAGAATTATGTGTCCGTTTAGTCGTGTTCAGATTTATAAATAATTGCGTTTATAAACGCATCGAATATAATCACTCACCTACAAAGTTCTCACGACCAAACAACCTGACTCTTATCTCTGTTCAGTCTTAACATGCAGAACCCACTACCCGCTCCTCGTCTGCTGTCACCCTAGCTCGACCATCTGTCTGTATCTTCGTCATTACAAATCACCAACCGCTCCTTTAGATATGCATCACCTCACCTGTGGAATCAACTCCCTTTTTCATTCCGTCAACCTCATTCTGTTCACTCTCCTCCTGGCTCACCTCATCCTACGCATATCACGGTCACCTCATCACAGTCACTACCTTCGCTTTCATCACCTATCACTGCCTCTATCTTCCACTCCAGACTTAAAACTCATCTCTTTCACAAATCCTTTCCTCCATAGTCACTATTATTCCTTCCGGACTGACTTCACGGATCTTAACCTGTACTTAATTAAAGGGGCACTGTTTTTTTTGTTTTAGTTTCGTGTGCTAGATTAAGCTGATAACACTTAGCTGTCGAGTCCACGTTAAACTCTCCTATCGTACTATCGTATCGTATCGTATTGTTTCATTCATTTGTTTGACATTTGTTTGTGTTTACCGTGCAATGATACGCAGATCATGGTATTGCTACGGCAAGTCGTCTGTCTGTCCGTCCGTCGGTCCGCCCGTGACGTTAAGGTATCGTGATCACAGGTTGGAATTTTTTTTAAAATAGTTTCACTGTTAGATAGCCTGGGGTGTTCGCTCTCTGCAGACCTCTCTCTAATATCACGGAGTTACTCCAAGGGGACCACCGGAAATTTTGGCCGGAATAGAGGGTTGAGGTATGGAAAACAGTGGCGTATGGCGTACAAAAACTCTGAAACGCGGCAAGATAGGACCAAGATTTCTATTGAGTATCAATAGGAAGTCACATACGCGCTTTCGATCGGTACAAAAAACAACGACCTTGGATGACCTTGAAGAGTCATTAATCATTTTGTACTCTCTTTCAAAACACGAGCAAAACACGAGCGGCATGGTGCTCTTAGTTTTTTTTTGTTTTTAGTTTCACGTTGAGTCTGCTTTTACGTAATACAACCTTATTGTTAGCTAGGCCGCAAATATAAACCAGCTGTATGTATGTAATATAACGGCTTTGCTCTTTTGGAAGCAAATAACAATCAGAGTCGTTGTGCATAGTAAAAAAACATGCAGCATAACGCGGTACTTGGGCTGCAATAACAGCTCTATCGAGCCTTGAATGTCCTGTTCACACAATGTTATTCAGCAATTGTGTTACTCTGCTCATGTGTTTGTGAAAAAAATAAATGAATAAAAAATAACTGACATAAGTGAACTAGTGTATCTGAAATAGCCAGTGACAGTCGCGTTAGAAAATCACAGCATCACGTATATCTGTTAAGCCATTTGGTTGTAATTCACAAAGCTACATGTTAAGCCGATGAATGGTATATGCATACATAGATACATACATATTCGTTCATTACACAGAATGATAGAACGCATCTGCACAAAATTGCAATAGACGTAAGAAAAATACGAACAAAAGCATGCGCGTAAAAAACAGTTAAAACACTTAATGTGTGCTGGAATAACGTTTATAGGATTGTGTTTGGAATGCATAAATAGGAGTCTGTTAAAGGTGTTTAGTGGTTTTGCGAGAGGCTTGATTGTATACGTATTATTTATAATCTAAAGTTGAAATTTTACAGTCGTCTCTGCTGCTCCCATACCAATGTTGTTTCACAGTGGTATAGCAACGAGTTCAAAGACTTGTGTAGAAACTATAATTCAGCCTAGCCATTTAAAGTCTAAACGTTTTTTTGTCAGTTTTATCTACTCTGTCTGTCCTCTTTGTAATTATCTGTCTTGTATTGCATGTAACATTTGTACTACCTTCGTGGTGAATAAACTTATATGTAAAGACTATTTTAGACAGTAAGCACATTCAGTAACATTCTGTACATTACCATAGCTGCAACTGATAGAAACATCCTCGTAATGTCCACAGTTGTGTACACCCCAGCCATTGTGTCGACAGTTGAAAAGGTGATTCTCTGATCCAGTACAGGCTACATCATCCAGCCAGATCGGTCCTGTTCCCCGACCAAATCTGTTTCCCAGTGTCACTCCAAACCTGTTTAAAATGTGCAAACAAACTACGTCACAAACATCGTCGTGCTTAAAAGTGTTCTCACGCCAGCAGCAATCAGTATCTGAACTACTGACCACAGATGCACAACAAACTGTCACTTAGCAGTTAGCATGACACGGAAAGTCCTGCCAGACAGATATGTCCGGAACCAGTCAAGTACGATGCCACACAACCCAAACTGCCGCTCGTGCCTGAGTAGCAACAGGTTCAAGGTTATGATCGACGGTGTCGATTGCGGTCAGATCAAGGAGACACTGCCCGTAACAGTTCATCAAACAACTTCGTCACTGCCGTCTCAACGCTGTGAAATTGTCGATACGCGGCCTAGAGTTTGCGCATAAATCCATTGCTGTCGAAAAGGCCTGATCACAAACCTGGACGACCAGGACACTTTCCACAGTCCACACTCTGAAGAAGTTGTCTTCAGACAACGCAATAGCTGTTGTCCCGAGTCCTCAAAAGGAGACGGTTCTCCTATGCTGTATCCATGATTTACATAATAACTATGTAAGTCAAATAACCCAAACTAACTGCTTAGAGGTCTGTTAGCGACGTTTATAAAAAAATGCGACAGTGGCCCAAAATGTGGAGCACAAACTTACCGATAGCCAAGACTGCGACAGGCAACTGTAGCATCCACGTCGCCGAAGCTGTCGTCACACACAGTTCCCCATGTACTGTTGTAATAGACTTCCAAACGTCCTTGAGATGACGACGGGCCGTTCACCAACCTCACTGTTCGCCAATCTAGCATAGGATTACACATACATGTATATACACACAAGTGGACGACTGCTTGTCACTGAATACAACACCTGTCTCTGAACATTTTACGACGATCAAATTGTCCACAAATGCATATGTGCATATTTTCTACGCGACTACAGAAATGCTCTCAAAGAAACGGTATCTGTTGTGAGGTCTGTTTTCCTGTTGGTGTCAGTAGATGATATGAACAGCCAGTGGCTTAACTAGGATTACTGAAATGGAGTCGAGGCGCCCAGAGGGTGGGGAGTGAATAAGGGCTGTCCCCTAGCCACTGGGGTGGGATAGCCTCTCCCGGTAAATTTTGTTTGGATTGCTCGCTTTAGAATAGTGTCATTTGTTGCATTTAATTCTGAAGTGCAAATTTTACAGTTTTTATAGACCACATTTTTTATAAGCAAACTGCCAGTGCTGCTATCGATAGTTAACTTAAGTCTTTCGACATTTGGTTTTAACAAGAAAGCCTAGCTAACGCCAGGTAAGCGCGCGACAGCCGTGTGTATATGAAGGCTTGTTTTTGCTATCTCGCCGTTGTTTCACGCCCCCTAGCTGAGGAACGCCTTGCGATATCAACGAAATATATACATCGCTGAAACGTGCATTTAGTGGGCTACAATAAAGTTGCTGACACTACGGTTCTATCTTCATTCGTTTAGCTGTTATTGCCTCCGTCGATCTTTGACGTGTTGAAATTTAGTTGATATTACAACTACAATTTTACAATAGCGAGTTTGTGTTCGCCTCATTTCAACAGTAAACTATCACAAAGGTGCTATGAAGTTGCACAATGTATGACGAACAGTTCAGGTTCAGTCTTGAGTTGATTCTGTTGATTTTACCTCATTGCTTTGTTTTAAAAGATCACTTGATACTATTGATTTTAGTCCACTTAGTTCAAGTAGGCCCTATTAACTCATTGATTTGCTTTGCTCATTTGTTTTGTGTTTTTGCTTGTGTATGTATGGGCAGTTGTTAGTGCCACTGGCCTTTCTGTCCTATGGAACACTTTTAGTACGTTTATATTTCATGTTGTTTTTATGTTAACTGTGTTCTGTGAAATAAAATGAATGAATGAACGTTTCGAATTAAAGCATGTTGGCTCACTGTTCCAGGTCACCGGACCTGAGATGGCAAAGCTGTGTTGACCGTAACGAGAGGAAAGAGTTCGTGGAACGATGAGGTCACAGCGAACGACAGGGTGTATGCACATGGGTACCGCCAACACCTAGTGCAGATGTCGGCAATATGATGACGCCGAACTACACCATGACTTGCTGACAACTTGAACTACACCGTGTCCCAGATAAAAAGGGGCCACTTTAGTTTACGTCATAACTTTTACAGTTGTTAAGCTATTCTCGAAATTTTTGAAGCTCGCAACTTCGCACATTTTTCCGCATCTACTGATGTACAGTAATTGTCCACCACACCTTAACTATGCGACCACTTTACCGTGTGAAAACTATAACAATAAAATTG
>Ga0056114_1001468_pt1 | contig 10789 bp, 7 predicted proteins | sample WorMetHERISLAND1_FD_77005 | JGI IMG/M metagenome (GOLD analysis project Ga0056114, IMG submission 77005) | Marine gutless worms symbiont microbial communities from Max Planck institute for Marine Microbiology, Germany - Olavius loisae HERON... ...
AATTCCAACCTATGTGATCACAATTCACCAACGTCACAGACGGACGGACGGACAGACAGACAGACAGACGACATGCGATCGCAATACCGCGCTTTGCACTAAAGTGCATCGCGCGGTAAAAAGGAGATGATGGCCGTTTGTCTGTCTCTCTGTCTGTCTGTCGCTAGTCACGAGTGTGGCGTTACCTGGCGGCTATGTGAGTGACAACATTCATCATATTACTGTTAGCTTTCTACAATGACTTCTGCTTTTCTATCACATGACGAAGGGACGAAGCAAGTTATCTTTATACACTTCCACACTGCTTTGTCTCTCTACCTCGCCCTGATATAATACCCAGGTAGTGTTGCACGGAGTTGTAACTTGCCTCCAGTGAGAGACTGAATTTGACGTTTTTATGCACGTTTTTTAACGTTTTCTATTTGTTTTTCATTTACACCTACATGTACGCTCTGAACACCCCGGCGTCATCAACAGCCAACAAGTCACCCCGCAGCGCGCTCGAGGGTGACCAAACATCACAGCACACACTGATGATGTACACGATAACCAAGTGGCCAGGTGTACCGTGTGACCTCAGCGTCAGGACGGCGTCTAGCGGCCCTCGATGAGATACTCACCGGATACAGACAACAACTCCGGCCATAAAACTCGCACTCACCAACCGTCCCACCGACCCACACCACACGGCCACCCCGGGCAATACAACGCACACTCCGCCATCAACAAAACGCGCGCGGCTCGGCATTCCAGTAGGATGTTAAGGTCAGCGGCTTCTTACAGCTCACTTCCCTTCACTGCTCGACAGACAGCCGACACGTCTTGCTTGAGCTACGATGAAGTCGTCTTTGATAGCAGTGAAACCAACAGTCAATCCCTCGGCCCGTCGCACGGCGAGTGGCGTAGCCATAGGGGCCTGGGGCCTAAGCCCGTAAACAGTCTTGAAATTTTTTTGCCGAGTACAGAAACAGTACACGTATACCGGTATATTAAACGCACGTTAGTGACGTTATACCCATCTACACAGTGAAGTAACAAACGGACATAAAACGTTTCGTTACAAGCAACACGAACCAGTTACAGTTATCTCAAACCAGCCACGTAGCAAGCTTTTTGCGGTTGCCCGGGTCGATCATTACGAATTCTGATTTCCGAACAGCTTCGTTATCAGAGTACAATTGATGCCTGTCCGTGATTTTGTCAAGAGATTTGGACCAAATATCTCGACCAAATCATTTGGTCCAACTTTGTTATCATCCACTGTCAATGCAGCAAATTCAATTTCAATTCCATGTTTTGGCACCGATTTGAATTTACTGTTTAAACTGCACGAAATGGTCAGTTAATTCTCAGGAAAATCGTTAAAACTGTTGCCACTAGTTGTCATATTTTAAGGCTATAATGCACCAAAACGACTATGGCGCTCCTCCAGACCGCCCAGCTGGATTTTTGAGGAGAAAGGGGAGGTGGGAAGGGAGGGAGAGGAAAGGACAGTGGGAAGGGAGGAGGGAAAGGAAAGGGGAGGGGCCAAGTCCATCCAGACGTAATTCCTAGCTTCGCCACTGGCACGTTGCATAGCATTGTGATTTGTGAACTGAGGGCCAAAAGGGTTAAACAGTAAACAATTTCAACTTTCGAACCAGCTTCAGTGCGCGCCAACTTAATGGTAACGTAATGACGTGGAATCAGCTTCACGACTGTGCAGCGAGTTTACAGCTAAAGCACTGTCACATCTACGACGTCTTTAGACACTACAGAACGTCGAACGATACAATGCTACTCGCCAGATTAGTTAGTTTGACGCGACTGCAGGCGACATACAGGCGTGATTAATGGCGACAGCGTAAAGCATAATGTTTTTTGCAAACTTCTATTTTTAATATTTGTCTTTATTCATCACAGAACTTGGTAGAAGTGAACCAACTGGACATCTAGCTTTCCTAGCGTTGTTCAAGCGGCATTCTGTGAAATACGTTACAGCTGGATTTCTATTTGCTGTTACGACGAACGACGAGCTACGACGCTTGTGAGTCAAACACAGCTTCACTAGCCGCAACAGCAGTTTACGACGTGCGCCAATGTAACCAGCGCTTAGCTGGCAAAGAGCACAGTGCCAGCGCCCAGCCCAGCATGAAAACCTAACCGTTTAACGCAAGAAGAAAGCCGACTATAAAAAGGACATAAAATGGGACTGCAGGCGGCAGCTATGCACTGCTGACTGACTCCTCCTATCTCATCGGCACTCACTGGCCAACAACACTCATCTATCATAGCCTACATTATACTGTTCGTCATAAACGTCGCCCATGGTGATCTTCACCAGTTTTTCATCTCGATCAATAAACATCAGAGCGCGGTCACGGCTCAGTACGGACGGCACGTGCGCAGAAACACGTGATATTTTATCAATAGCTTATCGTTATTAACTTTAGCTGCAGACAAGCTATCCATGTAGAAGGCTGGGGTTAAGTCATAGTAGCAAGAACGAGACATGAATATCTCAATGAAGGAAATGTCAAGTACGCACATGGTCGTACTCTAATGTCAAGATCCACAATGTTGAGACTCAGTCTGTTTGTTCTTCACAGACAGACAGACAGACAGACAGAAGACTGATGGTCATTTCTCAACAACACTGTGACGTGAATGATGTATTACCAGAGCAGTGTTAGACGTGCCGTTGTTAGTCGTCAAAGCCTCCACCTGCTGCAGCAACTGATGTCTGCTCAGAGCTGCCTCACGCATCCGCGCTGCTCCTTCTTGTCTCAACTTGGCTACCATCTCGTCATGTTGGCGTCGCGCTTCTACCGCTTCGCGCTGCTGCGTCTCCATCACTGACCAGACCTCTTCCAGCTTCTGAACACCGACATCACCACCAACAGTCTACATTACTTTCACAACAACGTCAAGTCAAGACAGCGTGCAATGTTCAAATACATGGAAAATACAAACTGCAACGTGCAACATTTCTATATTCACGGATACTCCATGGTATTACACACAGTTGGCTATAGGAGAGACTGCCTAGTCAGCTTGTGATGTGAATTTCAGTCAGTAAACCAACAAGAAGCCAAGCTGTCACTATGATAGCAGACCACACTGCCCTGCAGTAGACACCTACATCGTAATTAGCGATTATTGCTAAATAGCATCTTCAGCTTTTTTTCTCGAGATATTGGGCCCTAAGCACATTGAGGTCATGACCTTGACCTTTTGAGGTCAAGTGACATTATTGGTCAAGTGACTATTTGATTCCCCATAGGCCATTTCCTACTTGTTTCTTCAATTTTTTTGGTAAGACGCACCGTTTAGCCACAATAGACATGCTACAGACGACAGACAGACGGACGCAATGCTGTAGCGTAAGCGTGACTGTAAATATGGTCGGTGAAAAATCTCACAATTTCTCATCATGTCCTGTAAGGCAGAAGAAGCTGTTCTGTAAGCCAATAGCCAAAATAAAGGGGAAGGGGGATTTTTGACCCCCACAGCTCCAAAACCCCTCAACTGTTTTTAAAGTTAAGTTGCACTGCAGCCTGTGAGTCATAAACACAATTTCACGAAACAACACTTGTCACAGTTCCTGTGAAATAAATTTGCAGCTGGGTAAGTTTATGCTGCAATCAGAAAATGCTGCATTTAGCTGCAATCACTTAGGCCTACCTACTTACTTGTTTTATCCTACAAAATTCCTTGATAATCACTTAAGAACAATTACAATGTAGCTATACCGATACACAGCATATAATGTCAGAAATGTGCATATAAAGCAAATATCCCCTCCTACGAACATAAGTCAGAATCAGGGACTGCAAATCCAGATTATAGATGGCATTAGGCGTGCTAAAATCCAACTGTAAAGCTGATAAGACTTAGTGAAGCAGCTAACATGCAGTGGCAACTTTACAGTGATGAATCAAGCACTGCTAATAGATATGATCTGGCATTAACCGACTAAGTGCAACTACGTGCAGTGTGGTCAGTCAATCTCTCGAGTGACCATCACTTAAGCCACACAACAACTAATAATACAGACAGAATGTAATACCATGTTTATCTATGGCCTTTAGCAGACCTAAAGCTACTGTAACAAATTATTTTTCTCATACTGTCTATTCTCTATTCATTCACATCTCTCATATATTTTTCTCATACATTCTCATTCTGTTCAGCACACTGCCAACATCTGTATCCCATGCTGGCAAAGCATAGCCATTATGCACAGCATGATCAGTGGCGTAACGATGGGGTGGCTGCTGCGTCTCGTGACGGGGGGCCCCCAGTGGTAAGGGGGCCCCCGACAGTTCCAGAGTTTTTAATGATTAATTTCTTAATATTTGTGTTTGATGTTACTGAGTAATAGGCCTTAATGCAAAAAACGTAGTTTATCACGCCAGCTAGTGGCGTAATGCGAAATACATCGAAAACAGCAAAAATAAAAAAACTGATGACACTTTTGCAGCATATCGCTGAAATGTCAACTGCTGCGAAACTATTATCACCATTTTTAGCCGAACGTACTAACGGTCGCGCTTATGCTACAGTGTTCCGTCTGTCTGTCATCGTCTGTCTGTGACGTATGTATTATGGCTAAATGGTGCGTCCTAGAGCAAAAGTTACTGTTGACAGCCTATAGGAAGTCGTATATGAGGAATCGATTGGTACCATAATGAATGACCTTGACCTTTATTTAGAGGTCGAATCAAGGTCATGTCAGCCATTGCGTTGCATACAACGTTCATTATCTCGGAAACCGTTAGAGATAGTGGCTTGGTTCCAAAGGACCACCATTGGGAAATGGCCTATGGGGTATCAAGTGTGGTTCGAGACAGTACGGTCGGCTATCCTAGCAATAGCTTGGCTTCTTATTTTTATTTTTTGCTGTTTTTGATGCGCCATTATGCCGTTAACTGGTGTGATAAACTACGTTTTTGCATTTATATTTGCTGTTTTATCGCCGGTTTCAGTTATAGGACAAGGTTAGTTAGTTAACAATCATGGTTACACTCACATAGCCTAAATACACACACGACTCATTTCATTTTTCAAAATTTCAGTTTTTATTACATGGTGATTGTAGCACACTATAGCAAAGTGCGGAGCGCCTTATTATATAGGCTACTGTGGTTGTAACCTTTCTGATAACAAATACATAATAATATGATAATAATGTGAGACAACTGTGATCATTTAGCGTCACGTGACGTCATGGGACACGTGACATTCGATTCGCCACAAGCCATTTCCTATTGGTGGTCCTTTGGAACCGAGCCTCTATTATATCGGTTTTTGGAGATATTGGCCCTAAGTATGTTGCATTATCCTAGTTGAAAAAGGATATTATTTTTTTCAGAAGGGGGCCCCGACCTAAGAAAGTGACGGAGGGCCCCGGATGGTTGCGTTACGCCACTGAGCATGATACTGCTATACGAATTCTGTTTGTCTATCCATCACAAGCTTGTGTCATGTGTAAACAGACAAACACAATATCAGACTTTTACATCACCTGCTAACAGATTACTCATGCTAGACATACATGGGAATTTCACCAACAGGAGCATTTAATATACGTGAGCTAGGGAACACATTACCCTTCTGATCACTACTGCAGTGTCTTGAAATGGCACACAACAAGGTATACCAGAGAGTCCAAAGTGACGTCAAACTATGACCAAACCATAAGTGACAAACATCATCTTACATGGTCGCTGTCTAAAGTCCAGCATCCACTGTGTGTATACCTCTGGAAAGTATCTACTTTATATCAATCCACTACAAATATGTTGTGTTAATAAACTACAGATAAAACTGCTGACACTTGCAATCTGTTTACCATGCCAAAGTTTCTTGCTGTAGCACTTGATAAGCCTTATGTGTGACAGCAAAACGTGTCTAAAATGCTACATGAGCCATGAGAGTTCAGTTGAGTAGGGTTTTACGTCCCGTTCCACACATTATGTGTCTGGAAGTGATTGATCCAGTCAACCTTGTACTTGATCCTCAAGCCTATCTCGATCTCTCATGATATATGGGACACATAATCAGTGCTGAATCAGTTCAAACACGTGGCATGGCCGTGGCTCACCTGTTCTGCAGTGTATCGTGACTCCTGTATGGCACTGATCAGCTTCATCTGTCGCTGTTGCAGCGTTATGAACCTCTCCAGCAGGTCATCATTATCACCATCATCATCGTCCTTGTGATGACGCTGATGTGTGTCCGCCAGCACTGACTGGAACAGTTGTCTCTGAAGCTCAAGGTACGTTGACAACTGAGTCTCAACGTTCACCTCAGCAGGCTCTGATGACATCTCAACCTCAGCATCGTCATCAGCTTCCACTGTCAACACCACCACATCACACACCAGTCATCTACCAGCCGCCTACAGACTGTAGACTAACCAGAAACTACTAACACAGAGACTGAACCAAATTCTCTCAGTCAAATGACTAACAGAATGACTGCTTACGGCCAAATTTGTCATTTTTGTGTTCTGTGATTTCCCAAGGTAAGGCAGTTGCACCAGATAGGTGAGGTGGGAAATGAAACCATCTTTCAATGATGCATAGACTGACTGCTGACTATGCCAAAAATTATTGTAATCGGACACTTATTGTTAAAAGTTATTGTAGAATATATCATGCATTCTTCTATAAACTGAGTCCATACACTGCTGGTATCACACACTAGTGCCACTTAAATGCTGTCGATAAAGTGACCTTAGCATTGGCAATTCTAAATTCTTGCACATTATTTCACATAAGACAACAAGAAGCCAAGCTGTCGCTAGGATAGCCAACTGTACTGCCTCACAGCACCTTCGGGTATCGGTCACGTGACCATTTGATAGTCCATATGCCATTTCCTATCTCTAACGGTTTCCGATATATCCAACGTCGAATGTCACACAATGGTTGACATGACCTTGATATGACCTCTAAACAAAGTTCAAGGTTATGCCTTATGGTAAGAATTGATTTCTCATATACGACTTCTTATAGGCTCTCAATAGTAACTTTTGCGCTAGGACGCACCATTTAGCCACAATACATTCCGTATAGACGACAGACGGACGCAACACTGTACCAATAGTGGGACTGTTAGTACGGTCGGCTAAAAATCGTACAAAATAATCTGTGAATGGTTCCGTGTAAAATGGCCTCTGTCTGTCAAATTCCTGACTACTCCTGCTAACAGCAGGATGCTAACTGATAACGGCAGAGAATAAATCACCTCAGTCAGAAAAGGTCACTGTAAATATATATTAACACCGTAAGTGACTCGCTGTCCCAAAACTGGTGTTGATTGTTAATTTAAACTGTACTCACACTACTATGCAATGTTTTTTTTTATTTCAATCAATCAATCAATCAATCATACAGCTGATAAAGCACTATAGTTATACGTCAATTTACAGAAATGAATAGCAGGCATGGCCACTGTTTCTGACTACGTCGTGAATGACAGTTTATAAATGTACGTTTTTAGTCTGCATTTAAAACCAGATAAAAAATGTTATTTTTATCAGTGAGATCAACAGGTGTTCCAGTGCCAGACTGTTGGAACCTTCTGGGTAGTAGTTATGAAAGCACAGCAACAATTAACATTTGTGATTTGCAGTGAAAAGTACTGTCTGTAGAGCTAGAGAAGTGGCTATCTGCTCTATGTCTGTGACAGGCTTGTTGTACGGGGCACATCAGCTGCTCACTTACCTCGCTCTGGCAATGTGTTTACAATGTTTACAATGTCCCTGGCCAGCAGTATATCTACACTGTGGTGTTTTTTGCTGTTGCTAATTTCAGATACAAGCTTAGCTTCAGCTGACTGCAGTACACAGCCCATGATTTACTGGGTCCAGCGATCACACGCCTGCCCTACCAGCCAGTGCTGCTTCAATGGTTCATAGTTCATTTATTACATAATAACAATAATTAACAACAGTTTTAGAAGGAAAAGGCTGACAGCAGTGAATGAATCATAGTTCAAGTGGAGACGCGAGTAATGTTTTACTAGATAAGACTTCAGCTTTCTTGAACATGTTGTGTTCTGGGTGGAATCTACGTTGCACACACGCAACACGACTGGCCAGCAGCATGCTTTCACCTCAATTGATCTAGACATTAATTACGTTAACAACAGCCAGGCCACCACCACACATCACATGTCAGCTCTCAGAATTCAGCTGATCATGTCGCTGCAACGATCAATGGATCGTGCAACGAATTCCTGTGTACGTCCTAACATTGGTACCGATATCAGCCCGATGGATGTCAGTATGACATGGCATGACAGAGCGCCAAGGTAGAACAATAGGACGGCGAGCAGAGGCTGTGAGTCAAATTAGCAATGGACTGTCTCTCGTGCGTGTCTCGCGATCACGTTAGTCTAATGAGGCCTCAGCGTGCCTATGTACACTGTGTCTTAAAAACCGACTCAAATATCATCAAAATCGATCTATATAATAATTTCGAGCTACACCGCTTCAAAGTTGGGTCGTTTTTTAGACACAGTGTAGTCCATGTCTTACGTTTATCTGACGAGACCGATTCAGTGTCGTCATCGTCGTCGTCGTCGTTGAGGTCAAGGTCAAGGTCAAGGTCACGGTCAGTGACAGGAGGTCGTTGGCGACGCCTTGAGACCACGTCGACGTCATCGCTGACGCCCGGACACACAGACTCGGCGGCTCGCTGCTTGCGTACCTCCTCGAACGGCTGCACCGACAGCGCCACGTTCGGCACATAGTTGCGATCATACCTACACACACCCGCACATCCCACATCACCATGGCTAGTCTTCAGCAGCCAAACATCTCAGCCAATCACTTTTGTAACACAGCTCAGCTATGTGGTCAACAGTAGCCCACTAGAACACTTACAAGTGATTAGTTGATTAACTGTTAGACGCCAGATAAAGTTAACACTTTAACAAACAAAACGATTTTTCTTAATAACAAAGTGACACATAATTTCTTTCATTTCAGCTTGGTATCTTCTGTTTGCTACGTTAATAACGGGACAGGTTTCTACATTTATATATAGCACAAGTTATATAAAGGGGTGTTACAATTATTACCTGTGGGTATCCTGGAGCGGAATAACTCGTTCGGGATTATCCAGCACCGGTTTCGATGTATGCAAGTAGTCCGGTAGCGTCGCCGATGATCTGCTAAATGAACAGAAAGCACACCAGCATACTTTAACACTTCAATGCAACCAGCAGCGATCTGATTACAACTGATTACAATTGGCAGTACACTCAAACACGTTCGTAATCTACTTGTTGTGTATCGCATATTGCACGACGTTTAATTACGTTCAGCAACGCACAATTACATTCGCCGCAATGTTCATCCAATGTGCCAGGTGGGTATCTGCGGCCGCCGGCCCACGTAGCTTGGGCTTCTCTGGAGTGGGACCTGTGCCCTTCATGGTACCAATGACGCACACTGGTCCCAACCAGAACCAAATCTCGGTACAGGCTACTGGATCACCTCAGACAGTCGGTAGAGTTACTCGTGCGTCATTCGCGTGACACAGCACGACCATCAAGCGTCAGTGACACAGTCAACTCACCCTGACTGCTGCGTGTGTCTCAGCAGTTCCAGACATGAATTCCACGCTCGTTCGCCGTCCAATGACTGCCAGCCGACATCGAATGGTACCTGAACGACGCCTTTCTGGTCCTTCCTCGACGCACCAACACGTGCCCGTTTCACCGGCACCAGCCCCTCCTCCTACATCACGAACAACGTTAAACTGCTACAGCTAACCTGTATCTGTTATATATATTTACGGTCAGAGCCTTCAGACAACTGATACTGTGCGGTGTAAGCAACGTGCATTTCTCATACGTAAGATGCATTAATCATCATGGATATGGTATTTAGAGAGGTGCTACGGCCAGATCTCCAATCAGCCATACTCTTCCTTCATCAAACCTAACCACTCGCCACTGTATTCATCATATGATCCACTGCATGGGCACAAACGCACAAACAAAAGTCTAGATTAAGTAGATGGCTGTGAAATATTCCAGCAATTCAATCAACCTGGACGAATACTGAGTTAGCACCTTCCGTCAGGTATCTTTAAGGCCGCGTACACACTAGCGATAAAATCCACTTCGATACGATCAACGGCGACAAAATCGCCCGTATCGGCGACAAAGTGCAGACGATTTTGTCGCCAGTGCGTACGGATCCGGTGACAGAGCAGAAAGTTCATGAATATTAATTAGCATCGACTAGCGCAAACTGATACTATTTTTTTCACTATGTGCGTGACAGTATTGCATCAGTTTGGTTTGCCATTGGTGTCACCGGTTTTTGATATTGTTAATCAATCATATAGATTCCGAGTCAGACTGTTCCGACAGTTGGACCAGTCGTACTTGAGAACGTTGAAGTTTATCAAAATGTTTCACCAGCAACTCAGCATGAATGTCTGTGGACAATAAACTCAAACGAATACAGCGACCGAATAAAGGAGCAGTCGGCGATGATACCAAACATTGGCGATAGAAGTCGTCATCGGCAGTGGGTGACTAACTTTTGACTTAGCCTTTCGCTCAGCGATTCGCTGAGCGAAACCTTAAGCTGAACGCTAAAGTCCGGACTTAGACCAAAGTTCAACTTAACTTCGGTCTAAGTATGTACTTAGATCGCAACTTTGGCCTAAATCTTTCGCTCAGCGAAATCACTTTACTTTTTGACTTAAGTCTGTACTTAGACCGAACTTTAGCTCAGCGAAAGGCTCAGCGATAGGCTAAGTCAAAAGTTAAAGTCGCCCAG
>Ga0056114_1001469_pt1 | contig 10787 bp, 4 predicted proteins | sample WorMetHERISLAND1_FD_77005 | JGI IMG/M metagenome (GOLD analysis project Ga0056114, IMG submission 77005) | Marine gutless worms symbiont microbial communities from Max Planck institute for Marine Microbiology, Germany - Olavius loisae HERON... ...
AAACTACACTGTAAGGCAAAAAAATTGCACCCTTGTTCGTTTTGCAATAACTTAATCAAGCTGAGGTCTAGTATGCCAATTTTTTGCAAGCAGTTACCTGAATGTATTTGTAATAAAACGGTGTAAAAATTTCACCTTTGCCGAGCAAGCATTTTTACAGTACCAAATTCAATAAAACGTGTCAAAATTGTTCAACAAACAGAGCTAGAACTTTAAAAGTCATGACTTGTTAACACTTCTGAAACAAAAAAAAATAACTGAATGTAAGTTTCATAACAAATAATTGACAGTTGTGGAACAGCACATCATAGTATGTTTTCAAAATGCTTTCCTTTAGCTTTGACACATGCATTAAGGTGAACTCGCCATTGGTCAATCACCTGATCAGCGATAATTTGCTGGATGCCAAACCACGCTTCAATCAGACGCAACTTCAGTTCATCAGTGTTCAGTTTTTAACAGATTTCCGAAAAACACACTTCTGCAGTACCTACTCCCCATATACCTGTAATCCACAGGATTTAGGTCAGGACTGTTAGGAGGCCATAGGTCAGGAGTAATGAAGTCTGGGGTCTCGCGTTGCAGCAACTGTTTCACATTTTATGTTGTTATCTGCTAGCAATAACAAATCTGATAAGCTGGTTCTCAGTTTTCGATTTTACAATTACAATGACTATCAAGCAGGCACGCAATGAGATATTCTCATATGCATCCACATACCAAAGATTGTTATATAGACTGTGTGGCATAATTTTGCAAAGTTATTGTACCAATAAGAAGGGTGCAATTTTTTATGCCTCACAGTGTATATTTCGCCAATAATTTAAGAAGAATGTTATTTTGTTAGACTATTTCTGCACCAAAGAACTATAATTTTGGGATTTACTTTTACGATTTCAAGGAGTTCATTTTATACCTATAGTGAATCACTACTGTATGTGTGCTTTAACTAAAACACCCGTAGAACACTATCTGTGGTACGGTTTATCGGCAGACACACAGTAAAAGTATAGTGTTCTTAGTTCTTTATCAATATTTTGATCGGTGGTTGAGGGGTGTATAAATGGGTACAATTCAACCAATAATTGGTTTACTGTCGACCTTCCTTGTTACGCCACAGTAGATAGGCTGAGTGTAACAACGGATTATGGTCCATAGCTGCGGGTTATCGGAAACCACGCACCGAGCGTTGATCCGTCTGGTGTCGACAACCCTGAACGATCCGATCCGACGCACTCCTTTAGCACCGCCAGAGACGAAAATGGCCAGAGGAGGCGTGACGACCGGTGATCTGATAGCACGACCGTCGACGACCTCACAGACAGAGGTGGTGATTAATTAGTAATTATCCACACATCCATCATTCCACAGAGATAGATTCAGACTTGACGTCTGGGCAAGTGGACTCCCGCAGCTGCCGCAGCCGTATCCCACGCGATGCATCGTCTCCCGCCTCTCTGTGGGCGTGGTACTCTGTCTGTCTCCCCGGAACGACCGTCGTGCTGGCATTTCTTCTCCTGGCCCCCAAGTCACTGACGTTCTAGTTAACCCTTTGACGCCGACTGTTGCCATATGGGTACAGCTTTAAAGCATCCTGTGCAAGACTGATGGGTTAAGCAGTCATTTGTAATTTTTGACATCTGGGCACTCTGGCGCTCAGCCCTGAGCGTCAGAGTGCCCAGATGTCAAAAATTACAAATGACGGCTTAACTCATCAGTCTTGCACAGGATGCTTTATAGCTGTACCTATATGCCAACAGTGGGCGTCAAAGGGTTAATCGCCTCGAGACTTTTCTGTAGTCAAACCGCAGCCACGTGCAAGTGAACAGGTGTGTTTACTCACAGACTTGGCAACACAAGACACACGACTCGTTCACTGCGTAATGAAGTAAAACGCAATGTTAGGTGTTACTGTTAGAAAAGCTGCTAATACATTTCTACCAAAGTTGGCATGTTTCTTCAGCGTCAACCAGCGATGAACGTTTGCTCCCCCTTTGCCCCCTACCCACAATCCCTTCCCCTTCGACACTCCCCGATTCCTCCTTCCTGACTCGGCGTACGATAAACATGGTGTGATGCGGGCATTACAAATACAACCGCGACTAATATAATAATGATGCCTTTTCCCAGTAACAAGGCTCATCGCTTGTACAAGCTTTTAGTGATAGGCTTAGTTTGAAGACAGACAGACAGAGCTGTGTTTAGCTCCCCACAGGGCCAACACCACGGCGCACTGATCCGACATACAGACACGAGCGGCGGCTATAAGCTACGGCTTTAGACCAATACTTGATTTATCTACATCTGTCCACATCTGCGGTTACAACAGTGGACGAAAAGCAACAAATGTCGCAACACAGACGCTACAACTTCTGCACGACTTTCTCACGTTGTCGGCTGCGCGCAACTATGCAATGCACGCACAAGAATGATGGAAAAACCGATGAGTTTATCTGCCGAGTGCATTCCGTCATCATTAGCTAGAGACTACAGGTAATAAGCGCTAATTACAGGTAGTCTCCAAATAAAAAGTATTAATACGTATAACTACAGAGACGTGTTACTACATACTGTGTCTCAAAACACCGTTTCATGTTTATTCGTTAACAGCATATATAAATAACAACGTACAGATAGAAAGTCAATCCGAATAAATTCCACCCAGACTGCGGTGAAGCATTAACATTTTCTGGCCCTGTGATGGATGACTGACACTTACTGCGTACCATACAGGCCTATTTTAGCTGATTCGACGTAACACAATACCGCAGTGTGACAGACAGACGGACAGACGGACGGGCGGACAGACATCTTGTGACAGCATAGCATTCGACGGGTAACCGGCACCGTCGTTAGGGCCCATATAAAACACGCATCGGCGCACATCGGCACATCGACACATTGGTGCTTTTTTCTATGCAGATCGAATACTGGATTTTAACTTGTAAAGTATTTGACCAAATGGCAGCAATTTCAGCTTATTCAGCCATATTTCCATCGTCGTCGGCTGCCATATGACGTAGCGTAGCTAACCACTAAGCCCTTCTGTATGCGCCGATGACGGCGGAAATATGGCTGAATAAGCTGAAATTGTTGGCATTTGGTCTAATACTGTACAAGTTAAAATCCAGACCCAAAATCCAGTATTTGATCTGCATAGAAAAAAGCGCCGATATGCCGATGCCTGTCGATGCACCGCCGTTGTTAGAGTGACATTAAATTGTGATGTTTAGAATTTACAGCAACTTGAATTTTGGGGTCATTTTACGGTGTACTTTCGTACTGTAATAAGAATGAACTGTTGTTCAGAGATCATCACTCATCACACTATCAGAGCGGATGCTGCATTCGACTGCATTTGCGTCTATTAAACCTACGATCTTGATTTTCGATCACAGAATACACGAAGAATAAAAAACAAGTCCATTAGCAATACGTTATCATATGCCGGAGATAATGATTTGTAAAATATAGCAATAAATACCAGAAAAGCGGGCGATCTTGCTAAAATTTATTTTTAGCATGAAATAAAATGTGGCAGTTCATTGAGCTTTTCGGGACCGACCATGTTCTCGGTTCTGTCACAGATCGCGGTAGTAACTCGAACGATGTCTGCTGACCCTATACGGACTCACGACCATAAACGGCCCACAACTGCTTCCTCATATCTGCCTCTGCAACTGTAGCACCCGGAACATGCTGGGTCCCGGAACACATAACAAACTGCAGCAAAAGAAAAAAAATAAAAGAAAACTATATACAATTTCGGGAAAACACATAAGCAATTAACGATATAGATCACTTTTGTTTTGTACCTTTATGCGTTGTCGCTCATAATTAGAACTCCTTTACGATCGAGCGCCAAGCGATACGAGTAACGAGAGTGTATATATCTGACGCGTCTAGACGGAGTGACCTTCAGCGATGGACACTTTCCACACAGCATGAGGTCTCGGCGGACATCTGCAACCTCAATCGCCACTCCACCTCCCACCGACTATTCAATCGGCGGCTGTCTTATAAAGTCGGCGGCGGCTTTCCACGTGTCCGTCCGTCCGCGCGCCTGGAATGGCTCTCTTCTTTCCAGTCGGAGTTGGCGTTGCCGCTTCGACGACGTTGGTGGCGCAGCGCGATGCAGCCGGCACGCGTCGGTAGGCCCACGGCCCGTGACGGGGGCGCCACGGGTGGCCTTGGCTGCTGCCGCTATGAGAATGCTTTGGTACCTGATGTTAACCTGTAGCTTGGTACGATTTGGTCATCTAGCTTTTCCTTTGGCATGAATACAGTACATCATTAAATCTATGCTATACGTCAAGCCGAGCCAGCTACGAAGTTACAACAATTAAATTAATTAATACATGACATCGAAAAATCGGAAAATAGTCAGAATTAAATAAGTCAATGTCAACAAACGTGTGACTATATTTGGTGATCACATTATTTATTTTACTTACTTACATATCGCTGAACAGGCAGTCATACTGACTTTCATACGTGTCTCTTGGCTTGAAGTATGCCGTATTGCTATGGCTCCATAATGTCTGGGTCGACAAACATATTGTTGACAAGACATCTAAATGTCATAATGGTTGTGACCCAGTTCCTACGTGTCTCCAGTGATCACAGTTAAGCACTGAGCGAACAAAGCGAGGCCGTACGGACCAACGCGTACCACCGCGAGGCCGCCTGTGATGTGTAGGCCTATACGATTTAATCGTTCGCTCACTCACGACTGTTGCTGACACAGAGAGCGTGGGCGGCCGGAAGGATGCTGGCACGAGACCAACTAAAGAGACGTCGGCTTTTATACAGGTCGAAACCGATTGTTCTGTGGCGTGATTAGGTGGTAATCGACGCAACGCAATGCTAATTAGCAAGCAGACACGTCAGTCTCGGATGCAAAAAAATGTCGGTTAAAAATAACAACAAATTATCAGATACATGCAGGTTTTCGCATATGACACTGTACAGAGTCAATAATGACAACTGGTGGAGAACTCTATGCTTTATCTAGGCTGGAATTACCCGGGGGTTGAGGGTTCAACCCGAAGTTGATGTCTATACAGACGCTCATTTTTGAGTGAAAATCGGCTTTAAATTTCAATCCCTGTGCAAAATTTCAAACACTTCGACATTTGACCCCCCTAGTTCTTTTAGGCTAATTCCAACACTGACTTTATCATTATTGAAAGTAGCGTCAATATTAGGAGAGAAAGCATGTAGGCCTAAGCCCATACGACGCAAGAAATGATGTACATTTTAGGCTACTATAACGACACAAATAAAAGCAGTCATAATGGCCAGTGAAATACCGTTTTATGAATTTTTATTAGGAGTGGGACTCTCCGTACTCCATAGGCCTACTCAACATTAGGAACAGCTGATTTGTGACATTTTGTGTGGTCTCTATTCTATTTTATAGGCCTTCTATATCGCAGTAGAAAATGGAGCAAAAAGTAGGCTATAGGCCTATAAGGGTCTAGTTTATATTTGTTAATTTAATATGCTCCAACTCATGTTCAGTGAGTAGGTGGGTGCATTGCATAACGACAAGAATTATGCAGCCAATGATGTCGTGCAATTTATGATTCACATAGGGCCTACGTCATAGACATTCTACCAGTCTAAAACAACAACAACAACAAGGCATTTAACCGATTTTTACGTGAATGTAGCATTGGTCTCATTACGGACGACGAGGTTATGTCGGACAGGTCGATCGTTGATATCGCATCATTCTACCCCGCGTTGCTCGTATGAGCCGCCGCGCGACAGTAATTTGCGAGTCCAGTCCTACATGGCTGGTGAGTGACTGCTAACTCACTGAGAGGGCGGCGCGGGCTACATTGACGAAACTGTCCGGAGACGATTACTACTCATTCATATAGTGAGTGAGTGGTTAAATGAGTATGTGTTTCAGTCGATTTAGACCGACATGCGTGGGCGGCTGTCAATTTGAGAACGTCCGACGTCTATAGCGATCAGTTATTGTTTTTAGTCATCAGCGGGATCGACAATTCGACATCACCAACGATCGTCTGGCTGCCAGGTCGCCAGACTAGACCCAACTGCAGGCCGTGCCATCTGCAATATGGGAAGTAATGCTGAATCTACAGGAGTGAGCCGATAAAAACAATCTGAGCACAAAATCAGCACTTGCACAACTGGAGAACCCCACAACTGCATAAATACGATACGATACGATAGGAGAGTTTAACGTGGACTCGACAGCTGAGTATTCAGCTTTCACTAGCACACGTAGCCAGAAAAAGAAACTAAATGTATACGCATGCGTGTTGGGCTTTGACATATCATCAGGCCAATTTACCCACTCCTGCAATAGCGAAGAAGAACCATTTTGTCGGCTGTCGCAGGGTGTCTCGCACAGTTTCCAAAATACAGCGAAAATTCGCGAATGTGGATGAAACGGTGCGCGATACTGTATTCATGATTCAACAGATTACAATACAGATGGTCCTTACAGTCCATATCAGTGACTATATTTTAAAGTTCAACTGATACAGTGTTTCATAATCATGTGTAGTGCAAAGATCACGACATCGTTAGTGTATTTAATTTTGTCAGAAAAACTTGCTTCCGAACTGTTGGAAAACATATAGTCACGCTGTCACACATTAGTCATAGAATATTAGTCATGTTGTTTATCGACATCGCCGATGACGTCGAGTCTCATTCAATCTTCGTTATTCCTGTCTGATTCCTGTCGTCAATCCGTTAATACGCCACTTCGGCTGGTCATGATAGGTTCTCTGAGACGCTTGACGACAAGACGTGTGTGGACTGCGGACTCGCAGACGCTGATCCGCTGCAAAGTTTAGGAAGCACTACGTTTCGCAGGTGAATATACAATTTTTGGACGATAATTGAGCTCATAACAGCGGACTGTAAGGTATGACAGGTGGTAAACTCACTGTACACTCTGCGTTGAGAGATAGGCCAGCGACAAAAGTTTGGTGATTAATTAAATAGAATTTCATTCGGAAAGGGCTGCTACGCAGTGTCCTTTACATTTTCTGGTATCCCATTCCGTTTCCATTCCTCTTTCCTCTTTCCTTGCCCTCGCCTCCGGAGATCTAAACTGTATTGAAAATTAGTTATTACTAGTTCTGAGTAAATTAAATGTTACTAGTAATTTTCTTGTTATACATAACTATATTTGTTTTTTATGTTATCTGGCTACCATTCAGCAATATCCCTTTTCATGTTTGCTATGGGCTTAGTGTCTGAAATAAACCTGATGATATCAAAATGGCTAAGTAATAGGGAGGGGAATATGAGACTGAGAGGGGAAAAGAGTAAGTAGCAAGGCAGTGCGCAGCGCGATGGATTGCCGCTTATCTACGTGGCGGTAAAATAGCTAGTTTTATAACAAAACTGATTTGAATGAGTTATTGCTCTTGATATAACGTATGACAGAAAGATGTTAACGGATTTACATAAAGCTGACAGATATCTATTGTTGTAACAACTGTATCTGCTGGTCGTTTCCTATCGCTTTCAGAGCATGGCAGCTCCATGCAAAACGAAATGCAGCATGAATCGATGTGAGAACTGCGGACAATGAAAGCCATGAAATGTTCCAGAAATATGCAACCAACATATTATAGTTGGTTAAACAGGAAACTCCTTATAGTTTACCAAAAGTTGTGCAAGAAAACCTCTAAAATGTAAAAATTGAAATGTTTATAAATCGCAAACATTAAACACGTGCGCTAAAGTATACTGAAAGCTAATTATTGGCAAGTTTAAATGTGCATTTTTCATACTTATAGTTTACCGTATAAACAATTTTTGCGTTTTTAGACGTTTGCTTATACAATGATAAACTGTACAGTACAGTTTCTATATAATTAATTATATAGTAATTATAGCATTATCAGCAGTGGCAGTAAGATAACTGTGAAATCTCTGTTATCGCGGTTCGGCGTATAAATGACCTGCGGACAGACAATTTTTCGATATGAAACCTGTTGGCAGATCTACATCGTGGCATCGTGGTGGACTGGAACTATTGAAATCCCGCAGACCGAGGAGCGTGGGTATTTTGCTGATCGGTGCCGGTGCTACATCAGAAGGTTGACTCATCAGGTCCCAATTGCAGCGATTTTCATCATCGTTTACACGACACCGTCCGTCATTAAGAACGAATAAACGCTTCTATGTGACATGTGGGAGTGATGAATGAATGAATGAATGTGATATACTGTAGGAGGCGATCTTACTGGAATGATTTATAGATTGGAGCTATAATCACCATTGACAGTCTGCGTTGGCTGCGCCAGACTTTCCCGCTCAAAAGCTAGAAGACATTCCTGATATTTTACATGTTGATAGTTATCAGAGCAGAGTGGAACTTGTTTCTAACGAAACGGCTAGCTGTTTTTGACCAATGACAATTGCGGTAATATCTCGGACTCGGAGACATAGAGAAATGCTCACTGAAAATCACTAACTAGGGCTTGATATCCGAAAGGGTAGTGGTTTTGGACCGCCTTTGCAGGGTACCCGAATAAAAGTGTCTGTCGCAGTGACAGAGCGACGAAGAAAGAGGACCGAATTCGACGCCTACTCCTTATATGGTTTCATACAGAGGGTATAGGGAAAGGAAGGGGGGAGGAAGGGGGTCTGAGTACTTTTTGACGGCGCGCCCAGATTTCACACTCCAGGTCTTCTATTTCGCAAACTTACGAACTTCGGTCTGCTATCGGCGTCGCTTACTAGGCCTACTGCTTTACTAGCTATTTTAAATCTATCGGATGTTATACGTTATACCAATGCTACTTTAAGCCTATAGTAAGTTATTTGTTAGAACTTCTCAAGGTATATTCTAAGTCTCTGAAAATTATTATTTCTAAGTTTATTATATTTCTAAGTCTATACTGTGTTCCTAAGTCTAACCTAGTCTATTCGCAAGTCTCTATCTATTTATCCTCACCTCTGATGACCTTGACTAAAATGCCAAACCTTCTAAAAGCTAAGAACTACGACCTAATTTATTTCTAAGTGGAAGGTAATTTCATTAATAACATTAGGTTAAATTTATGCGGAGGAATTGTCTCACAATTACGTATCTAATAGTGTGAATACTACCTTAAGCGACCTTCAGACTCATATCGACTGCTGCACCTTGTCCATATACAGCAGATGGGCGATCCGTTTGCGACAGCTGAAATCCTTGTTTTACGAGGTTTTTGTCGGTATCAGGTAGAAACGATCCACAAGCGGCGAATGCAGAGTCTGCGGTTACCCGGAACTATGCATAAATATGGAACTACGGAGAGTCGCAGACTGACTGTCATTTATAGAAGCGCTTTTATTGACGCCAAGAGACACCGATATGCCGCCAATTGATCTATACCCGTGATATTACTGAAGTATATTCGTATATTGCACTATAACTTACATCGCAACGGCCAACCTTGACTCATCTGCACGCAGCAATAATGCCTTACTGCACATTTGGCATACTTCCTTGACAACCAAGGTCCATGTAATGATTGTTCTAACTTCTAAGCCATTCTATTTTATGTGTATGGCCTACCATGCATGTCTTTAACGTAAATTAGTAATTAATTATTAGTAATCTATGATTACACGTTTGTTTTTGTTCTTCTGAGTGCAGAATAGTCATAACTTGTTTCTTGCATTTCCTTTGGTGGAATTACTCGTTTTTAACGGGCGACAGCATACAGTATATGCTGATCTGCTGTGATCCACTATGATCCATCCACGTGACTCTCTTCGTCACATGGGTGGATCAGTCAACAAGAAGCCAAGCTGTCACTAGGATAGCCGACAGTATACTGCCTCACAGCAGACTATCTATAGCAATTAGCATCTCCAACTGTTATCGAGATATTGGGCTCTAAGCGTATTGGGGTCACGAGTTTGACCTTTCATGGTCACGTGACGTCATCGGTCACGTGACCATTTGATTCCCATAAGCCATTTCCTATTGGTGGTCTTTTGGAACCAAGCCTCTATCTATAATGGTTTCCGAGATATTCAATGGCGAATGTTACGCAATGGTTGACATGACTATAAACGACCGTTAAAGTTTAAACAAAGGTCAAGGTCATTCACTTTGGTGCCAATCGATTTCCTATATGCGACTTCTTATGGGCTGTCAATAGTAACGTTTGCTCTAGGACGCACCGTTTAGCCACAATACATAACGTCACAGACAGACGCCGACAGATAGACGGCGACGAGCATGGTTGATTTGCTGTCGATTTCTTTGCAAGGGGCTTTCATTTTTACATGCACTGCTGTCGCGCGCTTAGCTTTGCGTCAGCTAGGCTTTCTTGTATAATTTGTTTAGCCTTTTTACCGCGCGATGCGCTTTAGTGCAAAGCGCGGTATTGCGATCGCATGTCGTCTGTCTGTCTCTGTCCGTCTGTCCGCCCGTCTGTCCGTCTGTCTGTCTGTCTGTAACGTTGGTGGATTGTGATCACATAGGTTGGAATACATCCGAAATAATTTCACCATTAGTTATCCTGGGATGTTCGCTCTCTGCAGACCCAAACATCATGGGTCTACTCCAAAGGAAACACCACAAATTTGGGCCCAAAGTGACCCACCCCCTGTTGATTTGAGCGTCGGAGACATTCGGTGAATGGTTACAGATAGCGCAATGGTCACAATGGAGAGCCTATAGGAAGCTACCATCGCTCTTTCTAATGGTGCCCTCGCTGACCCCCTACGACCTCCCCTTCCACAAAATTCGGGTTCCATATGCCCCAACATACGCGAATGGCCATATCTCT
>Ga0056114_1001470_pt1 | contig 10787 bp, 6 predicted proteins | sample WorMetHERISLAND1_FD_77005 | JGI IMG/M metagenome (GOLD analysis project Ga0056114, IMG submission 77005) | Marine gutless worms symbiont microbial communities from Max Planck institute for Marine Microbiology, Germany - Olavius loisae HERON... ...
AGGTTAAGAACTGTGAAGTCAGTCCAGCACCTAATGCCCTATGAACAACAGCATTTCACGTTAGTGGCATATATGAAGGGTCATGAGCAGTTTCCATATGTGTTTTATTGAAGTATTGGTAAAAGTATTGTAGAATATTCTCCTAGATCTGTCTGTGATAGAATGAATGTGTGACTGTACACAGCTGTCACATTTGTTTGACAGGTCCGGCTGATAGTTCCAGTGCCGCCTGCACATGAACTGACGCCGGGCCCCCAGCTGGTCTCGTCATCACAGCCAGGAGTCTACTGTATGTCCATCTTTACTTGTCTGTGTTGAGTTTTATGATTAAATGATACAGAACTGTATGAAGAAATGTGAATCAGTCTGTTCGCTGATGTCAAATGACTGAAGATTGTGCTGGTGTTTACAAATCAAAAAACTATCAGTTGCCAATATCACACTTTGATCACCGGTTTTTTTCCGTTATTGTGCTCTAACTGCTGTTGTTTTTTTCCCACAGTAACTTTGCATTATCCATAAAACTATATGCGAATAAATGGCACATTTAATTTCAACAAAATCTGTTGGAAAATGATGATTTTGGTTTGGGGCGGTTTTCCCGAAGTACTGTGAGTTTCAGTTTCGGTTGCACAACCAGTGCTCATTGGAATATTGCCATTGTAGATGCGTATTAGTGGATTGTGTTGTGAGTGTGGTGCTGTGTATGTGTGCAGTGCCGCAGGTAGTTCACATTGCGCAGCACGGTGGTGTAGCGGCACAGATGCCGACTCACAGTCAGTCTGGCCAGCAGCAGCAGGGTGGACAGCAGGCGACATCGTCCGGACACCAGACCCCCACACCGTCACAGCACACACCGTACGCTGTACAGCAGGTGGGTCCTGGCGTCGGTGTGATGCCGTCGGCAGCCGGTACTCCGCCACAGCCTCATCTCTACCATGCAATGACACAGCATCCTGTGATCACGCCTCAAGGCCCCGCTCCACCGTCTCCACAAGTTGTACGTCGTCATCTGTGATGCTAATAACAACATAAGCACACAGCATTCAGACATCTCTGGCAATGTCGTCTGAGAGGCGCTGTGTATTATTTTGCTTGATTCATTTCATCGGTCGATAGTTTGCTGGCTAGCACATTCAGTAGACATATAAGACCACAACTGAGCATATCACAGTAATAATTAGGCCTAAAACTACTTGGCGTTCACAGAATCAACAAATTATGTATGTTGACCTGCTGTGTGCGTCGTTACTCAACATAGCATTTTGTCATCTAGTGGTTTCATTATGTAGGCAGCCTACAAGTGTTGTTTTAGAGAAATATTGTAAGCTCACTTAGTTTCATTTATGTCTAGTATTAGCATACAGTGCATGCCTGACTAACATGCACAAGAAGTCTGTGAACAAATTTTGACAAATCAATTTACATGTATTGCAATATTATTAAAGACACATCACTCTGTTGACTAGTCCAGGCACGCCGTGCCCTTGTAATGACTGCGTCATGTTACGGCGCGTTAGAAATTGTTTTGTGTTAGTATTATTATTATTATTCCGCTAACGTATCTCATCCAAACGTCTATACACCGCCTGGTTGTCGGCTTGTGCTGGTGTTTGACAGACTAATCTAACGTCAGGTCCCATGCCGTTACACTATGCAGCTCCACATCAGAGCGTGATGACGTTTGTGCCGACGCCGCAGTCAGCTCAGCAGCCCGTTGCCGGACCCGCATCTCAGTCGAGCGGCCCAGCCGGCGCCACTCCGCATCACATAATGATGACACAGGCAGCAGCCCAGCAGCATTCGCTGCACACTGCTGTGCCGCCACAGATGATAATGCCGAACCAACCCCAGCCAGGCATCCAGGCACCGCCAGTCGGTACACACCAGTACGTCCCGGCCCATGCCCTACCAGGTAATCATCTCTCGCCTTCTTCTGCTGTAGTTCATGGCCCGTAATCATGCACGAGAAAGTTTAATTTGTAGGTCCAGTGGCATGTACAAAAGAAATTATTCATTTTAGGATGGATATTATGAAAGCGAACTTTGAGATTAGAAGCTGTATAGAAATTATGGTGAATTATATCCAGATCTATACAACTGATCAGTGTATGTTCTAGAGTTATTCAGTTTTATGCCTTCACTTTTGTTTGCTTTGTGTGCGGTTAATTTTCCAGCAAGATTTACGATGAATAAGTTTTAGCAATACGGTTTCGGATTAAAACCGTAACTGGTTTTGGTTTGCGAGAAATAATCAAGTGCACTTTCCTGCTTCCATGACAACAAGATATCAAGCATATTTTGTAAAGACAAGACATCTTTCACCAGTCACAGCAGCAGTGCTTGCTTATAACTGAACTGAACTTACATAACACTATTGTGTGTTCACTAGTCAATACGTATTGAAAACTTTACTAGATAATTTACAAAAACTTGATATAAGTACTTGTCTTCCCACACAAAAGGTAAACAAATAGGCTTGGTAGTGATTCAGCAGCGAAACTGTGTCCGAGGATGGAAACTCGTTTTAGCGCTGGTTTTGCTGAATTTAACACACTCGCAGTCACCTTTATGACAGCATGCATGAAACTGCTATGGCGGCTTGACATTGATGTATCGTTGCAATGTTTGACAGGTAATGTACCGCCAGGACATGCCAATATGGCAGCGCAGCATGTTATTAACATGCCGACGAGTATGAATCCAGCAATGTATGTTCATCACCACACAGGTACTGTATGCAATGTCGTCCATTCACAATAACACGTGACACGAGTTCTTCTGCTACTGTAAATGATGGTGTTAGTAGCAAGTTAAGTTTTGTCTGCCGTTTTCATTCTTTTTGTTATCGCGGAACACGACATCGATATATCCGTCCGTCTGTCTGTCTGTCAGTGACAATGTGCTATTGTGTCAAAACGGTTGGACTAAAAAAAGTCACAATTCTTTTATCTTCTGATAGCCCCATTGTCATAGTTTTCTCAGAATCTGTCTCTGTCGTGCATTTTGGGCGGCCTTATGAATACACATGACATATAGTCGTTTGGGCATTTAGTGAGCAGTTTGCCATGTCCATGTAACAGCATGGTTAGCAACGTTGACAAGGTTCTTTTGTGAGGTACTAGTGATCGACAGACAGACAATGGGTATTATTGCACACAGACCTAATCACCAACTGACGTAATGTTGCTAGAGAGCCGACACGTCCAGTTAAGTTGGTTTGTCTTTGCAACGAAATGACATATACGGTTCACATTTTGATCGTAAGATCTTCCACTGGCAAAACAGCGGACGTGTGAGTCGTTTGTAATAGCTGGCATTCTTGTTCATTCGAGTGCCGACTGTTGCTGTGCTTGTAGTTCATCCAGGGCCACAAGGCCAGTCGTATCAACATAACGCAGCCCCGTAATATGCACACCGCTCTGCAGGTATATACAACATCTCGCACTTGTCTTCATGTTGTACGTCTTACAGAAACCAACGTATGCCCTATCGGAGATCTTGACATATAAAAATTTGTTAATTTAGTGAACTTTCTGCCAGGTTGATTCTGTGACATCGTCGAGTATTGTCTCTAAACAGATAACTCTGTTATTGAAATTCTTTCTACTCCTTGGTAGTCACATCATTTTAGAATACTGAATTGTTGTCTGAAATCCCGATGGAGTCATCTTCATTGCGGAGTGGGTCATTTAATGCTGGCAGTGTATAAGAGTTCACAATTATTGGCTAATAACAAGTCAGTGGGTGACTAACTTTTGACTTAGCCTGTCGCTGAGCTAAAGTTCGGTCTAAGTCCAGACTTAAGTCAAAAAGTAAAGTGATTTCGCTGAGCAAAAGACTTATGCCAAATTTATGGTCTAAGTACAGACTTAGACAGAAGTTAAGTTGAACTTTGGTCTAAGTCCGGACTTTAGCGTTTAGCTTAAGGTTTCGCTCAGCGAATCGCTGAGGAAAGGCTAAGTCAAAAGTTAAAGTGACCCAGTGTATCTGTGAAACAGTGCGCCACTGAGATATGGATGACTGGTAGGAAATTCATTGTTGTCTACTGAATATTGTAAGTAATTGCCATTTTTTCTTTATACTTTTCACATTTTGTATACGATCTAGCTTTATTATCAGCGACTAGAACGTCATTTCTGCTGAGGTAATCAGGGTTTCTAGACCTGGAAAGTCCTGGATTTTTTTTTGAAAATTCCACGTCCTGGAAAGTACTGGGAAAATATCCTTGAAAGTCATGCACTTTTATGGTGGTTAAAATGGAAAACCATAGAGACCATATTTAAATAAGTTCATCTAAATTCTGAACTGCCAGCGTCTTCATTTGGCTTAATACAAATTGTCTGCAATTAACTACACTTTGAATATTGTAAGTAAATGCCATTTTTTTCTTTATAATTTTCATTCGTGGGCTCCAAGCAGGTCCTGGAAAGTCGTGGTGGATTTTTGCCAGTAAAAGAGTCGTAACCCTGTGCACAGTTTGTACACGATAGCTGGCCATTTTCTTCATGACTCCTGCGCTTATGTTGTGTAAGTGCTGATGGATATAATGTATGTTTCAGCAACAAGTCATCTGTTGGGCTAGGAGGAAATATCACCATCAATGTACTCGGCCAGTTCTGTGGTGCATCTGCCTGCTGGTAACTGTTGTCTGGAATTTCCACGGAGCTGCTGTAGTTTCTGTCTGTGTGTGTGTGTGCGATGAATTGCTAATAATTAATTATTAGCATTATTAGTGATGATATTCACCGTTCTCCGCTGTGGTGTCCTTGGTTGTTCGGCTGGTCATCAAGCTGTGTTTTCTGTGTGAATTTTGCAATGCGGAAGATCATGGCAGTGTTTATCTTTGTGCAGTCTGTCTGCTGTGGCTTGTTGGGTATCTGTCAGGCATTGTTTGCATAACTGCTAACCAGGCTGGCCACTCCCCTGGAAAAATCAGAGAATTTAAGAGTGGTCAGCGAAAAATGTGTTCTTGTGTGTTTTCGATTACCACAAATATTGCTCTTGACATAAAATATGCAAGAAAGGAGTTCTTTACTAGGTAAAGCTTTGCATATAGAACACAGTTGTCATAGTTATGAGAGAAGATATCAGTATTGGAGTGAGAAATGACATGCATTTCGTTTTGTATTGCTACTGCTACAAGGGTCGATACTCCATAAATATTCACTTGAAATGTCTGGAACAGTCGGGGAATTTGATCATGACTGGAGAATGGCCAGCCTGGCTAATGCTCAGTGTTGCAGTTGTTGTGCAGATCTGATGAAGTGTTACCTCATCACGATGTCGTGTGCACTTGAACTGAGGTATATAATGTTGCATTACCGTTGTGTACAGTCTGTTTGTAAAGTGGCCCCGTGTGGGCTCGGGAGCTTTGTAGAATAAGCCTACCTCGTTTCGTGGCCAAGTGTCGTAAGAGGTGACTGAGCCAGGGTAGTTTTGTTTTGCTGTGTTTTGTGTTGTTTGCATTTTCTGGGTCGTGTTTAGTTTCTGTATTGTCTGTATGTGGTTTTCTGACATGTATTTTTCAGCGTGAACCAACGTGAATGGCACTGTATAGCCTAATTGTGCTGATGTGCCGTTAAGAATCTACTCGCGCATTGCTTGTAAAGTGACTGACATATTCTGCTGTTTGTCAGGCCTAATAGCTAGGTATTTATGGTATGGTCCCGTGGGTCATCATGACAGCTTATTGACAGTCATCTGTGTGTGCATGTTTGCATGCTGTGCGTAATAGTGGTTGTCCCACTTGAAATGAAAATGGCAATTTAAGCTCCACCATCGTTGCCGTGCCGTCTTACCAACTCTGCTGTTTGCAAATAAATGAGCTGAATGTGATTATTTCTTCATTTTTGCTGCAGTGAAATGTGACTACATTTAGAAGTAAGTAAGAACTGAGTGTCGGTTGTTATGGCCTCCCTACTCGGCACCGGACCGGGAATGCATTACAAAAGTTTATAAAATAACATATGTGTTTTGAGCTTGCGCCTAAATGAATGCAAGATGTCAGCTTCACGAACTGCTGCTGGTAGACTGTTGCATACAACTTGGCCGGCCATAGAGAAGCTCTATCGCCAAGTCTCGTTCTTGTCCGTGGAACAGTGTAGTCGCTGCTGGGCGCCAAAGGCGGCAGATAAATTGTGGCAGTAATTTTTTTGTGACGGCGCATGTTGTTGATTCTGTAAAACTTGCTTTAAGACGTTCCCTGTGTGATGAGTACTGACAGTCCAATTATAAGAATGAACTGCCGACAGATACTGCACTTGACAGAACAACTGTCTAAGAGAAAACCTTAAAGCATATTGTCACTGAGATGATCAAGGCAAAGTGCTTCTGTGAATTACGTTGTGTGCGCTTATACTTTGAACATTGTGTATGTTGGTAAGTATTGTAAGCATTCGAAGGGTTTGGCATTACAGTATCGGCTCGTATGTTATGTCTTTAGTTCTACCTGTATTTGAGGTGTGCTAGATTTTTGTGTTTGTGTGTTTCGTGTTGATTAAAGTTTTAGAAATAAGCGATAAATTGATATCGACAAATTGATGTTATGATTTGTGTGTGTTTGTGTGTAAAATGCTAATCAATTGATTTAATTGTACCTTTTACATTTCAGGAGCACCACAGCTTCCATTGCACGTTGTTTCATGCTAAATTTTGACGTTTGAATAGTCTTTGGCTTCATAGTATTAAATGACCGATTTCATAGACTAATCGCAATTCAGTAGACATAGGAATACTGTTGTAAAACCAAAAGGATAGCGATTGGTTCCAAGTAGTGTTACCTTAGCTGTAAGATAAATGTGGAAACATGCACAGGAGCTGTTTACCATTGTTTGTACTGTTCTTTTGTGATTGATGAGTCATTTGTGTAGATCTATCCATTTTGACGTACACAGAATTTTGTGATTTTATCTAAATGGCCTTTTAGGGTGAGCATGGGTCGGGGATAGTTGTTGTATTAACTAGCTGGCTGGTGATTTGACATTAATTTCCTGTGCTCACTAAAATAGTTGTCACGTGTAATTTCCTCTGGCAGCAATTACAAATTAAGTGTCCTCGTCTGTAGCTTTTTATTTTGCTGCAACATTTTTGTTGCATTGTTTTTTTTCTGTTGTCGAGTGAAAATTGGCAACCGGATTGCTGTTATATTAAATCATCTAAATTGTAAATATTTCTTATAAATTATTAAAGCGCAGGTGCAAAGCAGAAGATTTTATAAGTGTGGTGTTTGTATTAATTTTTTTGTGTAATACTGCACATACTACACAGTGTCTCAAAAAACCGGATATGGAGATCAGCACCATCCCATGGGCCCTTGAGGCTCAGGATAGGACTTTACTTTTTGCCCGGAATACTCTGTAATCATCCCAGAATAGGCCATACATATCTAACCTGCTCTTACCTCTTAAAGGATGAAGATCCCCCAGTATACCTTGTAATTCTCTATTAACTGTAGAACAGACACTGATGAATGGTATAGATTTTGATATCAGTTATATCAGTTACCAAAATTTCTATACAGATTCTAATCTCCGATCTCTTCCATAATAGTCATCCTAAATGAATAATTTCTTTTGTACATTCCAGTGACCTTGCTAATAAACTTCAAACTTTCTCATGCATGATATAGCCGCTACTTGTGTGCTGAAAATGCCGTTTAACTCTAACAAATCAACCAGTCTAGGTTTGTCAGTTTGTAAATTTCAAAGACTAATTTCTACGAGTAGTGGTGTCACAAATTGCATAGTCTTGGTTATTAACCTTTATTAACATCTTATGGCGATAAATTGGTATAATTAGTATATATTTAGTATAATTGGCCACATAAATTGCCATTAAAATAGGACTTATTTTGCTGCAAGAATGTCTGGTGTTATTTCTATGTCAGAAACTGTCCTTATTATTGAGTTGTTCTTTCATTAAGTTTAAATTGGATATTTCATCCTGTGGCTTGTGTAGAATGGACCTGATACGTTTCTTAGCTGTGTTCGGGTTTTTATGTTATTTGGTCATTGGTATGCCGAGTTTTTCCTAACTCGAGCCTGTTCCATTGGGTTCTGTGTCCTCCCCCTGAGCAGTGTATTGTGTGCTACAGCAGCTCCAGTGTTCACGTTCCTCTGGTGTATTTGCTGTCAGACAGGGCATGTGGATGCCATGTCTGTTATCGTACGTGAATGCTACTCTAATAATTTCATGCAATTAATCGCCTGCCATTTTTCTCGTGTCGATGCCACAAGGTAATCGTTGTGGAGATTTTAGAGTGGGAATTCCACAGGCAGACTGCTGTCCTGGTTTCCAGCTGACTGTGTCGACAGCAGTGAAGGAATAGTGTGTCCAGTCAACTGCAGTTGAAATTTTATTTTTAGCAGTGACATCATGGTGCTTCCAACAGCATGACTAATTTAAAACATAGCGGGTCTGATGCTTTCTAAGTCATCACCTGCAGTCGATTATGCAATGCTTCTAACCGAAGTTTTTCTCTATGAAGTTACAAGCCTGTGTGCAAGGCCTTGTGTCATTTGCTGTATGGATTTCGATGTCATTTGCCAAAATTTCTATACAGCTACTAATCTCAAAAGATCTTTTCCACAACATTCATCCTAAATGAGTAATTTGTTTTACGCACACCATTGGTCTTATTAATCAACTTGAACTTCAGTTTTTCTGGCATGTTACATCTGTTATGTGCGTGTTTAAAATGCCGTAAAACCCTAACCAGCCATTCATCCATCCATTCTGTTTCTCTTCAGATAGGAAGAACAATTTCATGTACCTGATATGGACATCTTACTGATGGTATTAAGCCTACTGATGTCTGTCAGTTTGTGGCTGTCAGCATGCACAGTCTCCGCAGTATTTTACTGTGTTTTTGCCAGTGTAATTGTCAAGCTGCAGTAGGACAGTCACTTGTGTCAGAAAATGCTCTTGTCATTAGTATTAAGGAGCGCTTTGTGACAACCCAGTCATCGACATATTATCACTAATATTTCTGACATTTCTGTTCACTTGATTGAGTCTGTTTGTATCGCTGTAATTTTAACAAGGAAGTCCAGCTATTGCTGACAACCCGCACGATGCTTGCGTAAGCATCGTGTGTTTATCTAGCAAGGCTGTATCCATATGCGGTGAAGTATAGTATGTTAAAATACTCGGGCATGGATCAGCATTTGGCAGGTCTGATGGGTCTGCCTAATTTGCAAGGCTAGATAATACAATGTAATTGCCTCCCCACCCCGTTACTAAACAGAACACCTCAGAGAGATGGATCATTACCGTGCATATCGTCGAACTTGCATTTACGGCTTTCGACATTTTGAAATACTTAATACTCAAAATGCTGTTAAACCTTAACAAACCAACCAGTTAACCATTTTGAAATGTAGTTCTGTCTAACACGTCTTGTAATGGTATGCAGTGGCTGAGTGGTACGGTGCCGGATTTGCGACCGTGACCTCGCCAATGGCTGCTGTGTACCAACGCCAACTCAGCGTGCCATCCCTCCGGGGTCGGTTAATGAGTACCAGCGAAAGCTGGGGAGTAAACGGGCATACCACGCGATGCACTGGCCCCGTATAACCGTGGTCTTGCGGCTTCGGCTGGTGTCCGGCTGAGGGCTATGAAACGGAGATCAGCGCCGCCCTATGGGGCTTAAGACTCGGGAAAGGACTTTACTTTTTTACATGACGTCTTGTACTTCTGCAAGCTCACAATATTCAAAACTAAGCTTGCTGTTTGAAATAGCTACATCACGAGATCATTCTAATTGTAGCTTCGGCCAGCAGCACTTGTACAGTTTTGAATGCCAGAATGTGAGTTATTTTGCTTGCAATGATGCCCTTTGAATGCAAGTTCTTTACCTCGCTAAAAACTAGTCATTGGGTTATACCGCCATCATCCTAGGTTCAGCCGTTTCAACACAATACTAGTGTGTGACAGACAGACAGATTGACAGACAGGCACCTCACAATGGCACAGACCGAGCTGTGCGGAGCATCGTGCGGGTAAAAACCACGCGACTTGTGTGTATTTAGTCAGAAAGTCATGAGTTATAGGAACTCAGTTTTCTTATAATCATACTGAACCACTTCTGTTTTGGACTGTGAATGAAGTGGCTATCTGAAATAGCAGCTCAGTAGACTTTGTGCTCTCAGAGAATGGGATTTATCCTACTGACTGACGTTACAGTCTACAGTCTTCAGACAGACTGCTTCTCAGTATGTTTGTTGCAAACCAGTTATTCTGGTTATTCAAACTTTGCTGTGCATACTGCTGTTGTCTGAAGCTTGTTGCTGCCATTAACTCTTCATTTAATGTTGTTTGTGTTGTTCATGTCATAGCAGGCCCTAGTAGCTGGCTGGTCCATTTCCTGGCTAGATAGCATAAAAATTCCTTAACCAGACTTTAGTACTACTAATCATTTGCTTCAGTTTCTGTATATGTTATTAGTAGTAGTTTTGTACCTTTTATTTTGGTGATTTGAAAGAAATGGGCCAAATGCAAATGTTCAGTGCCATAAAAGAATAATGGGTCACATCGACATTTGTTCCATTTGCTACGTGCATTATTGCTTAGGTTTTTTTACGGTTTCTTGTGTTTGGCTTGGAAATCTCTGAAATGACCTATAATGTGCAGAGAAGGATCTAAACCCAACTCAACTTTATATCAAAAATTGCAGTACCTTTGGGCACAGGACGTATGTATGACTTGCAGGGCATCCAGCCTATCCATAGGTGGATCTGTTGTAGTTGCCATAAAGTCTTGACTTTGAAAGGGATATATAGGCCTAC
>Ga0056114_1001472_pt1 | contig 10784 bp, 3 predicted proteins | sample WorMetHERISLAND1_FD_77005 | JGI IMG/M metagenome (GOLD analysis project Ga0056114, IMG submission 77005) | Marine gutless worms symbiont microbial communities from Max Planck institute for Marine Microbiology, Germany - Olavius loisae HERON... ...
CATATACGACTTCCTATAGGCTCTCAATAGTAACTTTTGCTCTAGGACGCACCGTTTAGCCACAATACATAACGTCACAGACAGACGACAGACAGACAGACAGACAGACACAACACTGTACCAATAGCGCGACGGTTAGTACGGTCGGCTAAAAATGTTCTGAAGCCGCGATCGGTGCTTTTATACATCATTTGATTAACGATATACATACAATTTGGCGTTTAGCAAGTTCGTCTCGGTGCGGTTTTGGCGGATATAAATAGAAAATATAGACCTACGGTAATTTAACAATTTATTAGAACATTGAAAGTCGATTAATTTCTCTTTCAGGAAAGTTTCACTACAAGACGCTCGCCGGCTGAGAGAATCCGTCTAAGTCCGGTGACTGACGGTATAATTAACTATAGCAAACAAACTGGCTTCGTAACCGAATGCCGTGTCAGCAGGCTATAGCCTATACGTCTGGTGACCGCTGACGTAATGAATGTCCGCAGAAGAAAACAGCAAAATGAACGAGTAATCAAATTCGTCGGTCCTGTTCGACCATTCGAGCATTAGAAATTATTCCTACATCGAGAACCGACATGTGGCCAATATTACACTACATACGCAATCGTGCGTTACAAATGTACGTTAACTTACTTACATTAATGCATTAACAATATTCTGTTGGCATGCTAGTCGCACGAAAACAGATCTTAGGACCGGAAGTTGGTCGCCGTGCATGCGCAGTATACATAACTGAGTTGTCCTTCACATTATTAGGCCTCGTACGCAGCACTCTCTAGGGGGCCGCATAAATGTTGCACCCCGTCCAACTGTCCGTCTGTCTGTCCGTGCCGTTCCTCCGATTTTCTCGAAATAGGAAAGCCGTGAAAACTTCTAATTTAGTGGAAACATAGCACTGGACAACAGAAACTAAGGGAGCATGGAGCAAATTAGAGGTATAAAGGTCAAGGTCACTGGGAACGAAAATGTAGAAATCGTTTTTCGTCAAAAGTGGATCGATTTGCTATTTGAATAGACCCAAGACCAAAATCATCGCCGGCCCATTCTACACAATAATCGAATACATTTCACCGCCGAAAATGCTTCGTTTTGTGATAATCTCTATTATCGGTGAAGGTAGCATGTCGCAGCGGCCGTGTACCTACTCGTTTATTGCAGGATATAAATTTCAAATAAGTACAATTACATATCTAATGAAAACTGAAAGCACTACAGATGATACATTACACTCCATGTAACAATCGCAGTCTAGTGAACTGCCGGAAGTCGACCATTTCCATGAATCTACTTCCGTTTTGTTCAAAAATTTACACGGATATTTACGTAAACACATTCCAAACTTGTGCACCAAATATGGTGAAATTGGGATTTTTAAAAACCGCCAATTTTATGGTAAAAAGATACGATAAAACGATATCGACCCATCCAGCCTGCATGGCAACGAAAGGGAAAACTGCGACTCTGGTGTATCATGTCCATATACGCTCCCCCATTCGAGGCTTAGGCCCCTACATGTCTACTTCAACGCTTAAAATGGCTCTAAATCGCTGGATTCGAGGTAAGACCGATAGTGCTCGGTGTTTTTATACGCACGCAGGAGTCGGTATCCCGATTGACAGGCGAATATTCTCCAATCAGACGGTCTAACGATTATTTACGGCAACGTTAACGAGATGTGTACACACATTTGCCATGTTTATGGTCTGATCTGTACATTGCAGCTGCCGTAGATACTATCGTCACTCTGTTTGTCCAAGCAATGAGCAAATGACGTAATGGCACAGTTAGTCAATTACTTGCTAGTTTCTATTTATATCTGCCAATAACCACACAGAGACGAACCCGCCGTCTATTAGGCCTATCAAACGACTGTTCGGTGTTTATGTAAATATTTATGAAGTATTCATAAAATAAAGCTAAAACAGACAAGAAAAAACTAACAATCCAGATAATTTTTAGTACTGTGAACGGTAAAACACTGGGGAGTAGCTATTATTATTGGCTGGCTGCTGGTGATCTGATTTTTTTCGATTTCAGTTTTTCTGTCACAACTGGTGAATGGCGCTGGAGGTTGGTGATGGTATCTCTAGGCCCTACATGTAGTCTGTGTGAAAGTGACTGGAGAGCCGTTGAGTCCACTATATATGCAGTACTCAAGCAGAAGAGTAAAAAAGCTCGATCGGCCCAGCCCTAACGACATCTTTACAAACAGGAGGACGCTAAAGCGACGTCCTTGTGGCTACTTCTCCGTCACCCGGATCAATCCGAACAAATCCACGTCTGCGTGTCCGCAGACGTGTGACGACATTACGAGTATGTTATTGATCTATTGTCGACTCGACCGACAGAAATTCATGCTGAAGACTATTTGTTCGTCAGTTCAGTGTTCAGTAAATATTTTCACAGGCCTAATGATCGCTGACATTCGCTGTTATTTATTTATTGAACAACCACATTAAACCACGGTATTTGCCGCGGTTACCGCGATATCCCGCGGTATCTGTCACCGTGTCCTTCTCTATAGCCACGAAGCAGTGCCGTTAGCTTTGAGAGAGCGTTGATGAATGATGATCTGCGTCTTACACAGTTGCGTTTATTACGACATCGTCGCGTGAAATGTAGCCGCCCAATTGATCTTTCGACGTCCAATCGCAGTCCCTTTCTGTCCGTCCGTGGCTGGCGTCAGCATATAAACCATCTCAGCCAGCCGTATCAGTTCGACTATAAACAATAAACCGACCAATCTGCATATTGACAAGGGCCGATACCGCAATCGTTCACTCCCGGGCTTGCAGTTCAAAGATTTTCAGAAATACTCACCAGCGATTATTATCATCGTCATTGGTTATTTTTCAATACACCGAACAGCACTTCTTCACAGTAGAACTTTGATTTTGTTTGATCTTATTGTTCTACGTTTCTTTCGTTTACTGTAGTATATGCTTTTGTCACATCATTCACATTCAAACCTATCTGATCAGAGTACAGCAACATCACACACGGACGGACGGACAGACGACTTGTCGTAGCAATACCGCGCGCTCTGCGTAGCTGAAGCATCGCGCGGTAAAAACTGTCGAAGGTCGCAGGCACTGAGGCAGTCCCGTGCGCTAATAATCGCCGATGTGTCGGTAATGAGGCAAGGTAGAACTAGCTATAATGGACAACTAAGTGGACTAACAGGAAATCTTACGTGGTCTGTCGAACAGCTCCATTACCATAGTCACGATATTAAATGACTTTTAAAGTCGTCGTCGTCATCAAACAAGCAAGCAAGCTCCAATAAACGCATCATTCAATATAAGTTAGCAGCAAAAAGTTTACATGAGCAAGACGTGCCCGAATCGTAGCTCGCACGTGCGGCCACCTAACTAGAACTAACAAGAATAGGCTACAATTTACATAAGCACACTGATAGTTTAAACACATCTAAGAAGAACATCTGAGAAGTTTACTAAAATAAAAAAAAATCAAATCAAATATCTGTTAATTGTGTATGACAAACGCATACATGCATAAAACAAAAAGGAATACACTTAACACAGAATGAATTGCAAAGTGATAAAATCATAAAATCAGACAATGTATTCGAAAAGGCACCTATTATTTTATAAATGAATTACATGTGTAATGGGTGTAGTGTGTATGAATGTTTTCTGTCACGTATACACTGTAGGCTAGCTGCATATACTGCGTAGACAGATAATCGCACAAACGTAGACAACTGACAATTGTGTGGCGTCAAACTGACAAAAAACACGATTGCACTAACATCTGACCCTTTCTCAGACACTGGCTTTTGCAGAGAAGCCGTGCCATGCTGGAGCAAGCATGGCTTGAACGCGGTCAAAATTCGTGATAGGCCTATACGACACGAATACGATACGATTTGATACGAGCGTTTAACGTGGGGTCAGCCTAATCTGCATGTGGCACTCGTAACCAAAAAAAGAAACACAAATATAAAGAAGAAACTAAAACAAACAAACGCCAGTGGCCACTAAGTCCGGTCCAAGTCCAAGATCTGCGACGGCAGTTCGAATGGAACCGAAAGACTATGGAGGAAAGGATTTGTGAAAGAGATGAGTTTTAAGTCTGGAGTAAAAGGTCAAGGGAGTGGTAAATGGTGAGAGCAAAGGTGGTGACTGTGATGAGGTGATATGCGCAGGATGAGGTAAACCAGGAGGAGAGTGAACAGAACCAGGTTGTCAGAACGAGGAAGGGAGCTGATTCCACAGGTAAGGTGATGCATATCTAAAAAAAGCGGTTGTTGATTTGTAATGAAGAAAACACAGATGCGATGCTTGGTGCTGGAAATTAATTTCCTTATCCGCGTCACTCTGTATCGAAAACTCAGAACTAAAGAAAATCGGAGAAATGCTAAAGCAAGCATAGAGTATACAGCTGATCTATGGCATTACGGTTGCGGAAAAAGATTAAATTTGGACGACAGAATTGCTTTTCGATACTCAATCCGAAGACTAATGGGGCTCAACGGCCTGTGTCAACTGTATAGCGAAAGAGTAATCCACGGCGAGCTGCATACACCAAAGTCCAATAGCTCTAATAAAAGTCACGTGACCAAAATTTGCACCTTAGGTGGAATATCCACTTCTTTTGGGCGCAGATCAATAAAATTTCAGGGATGTCTATTATGGAACCAATGGAACCTTCTTTATTGCCAAGACATCCAGTCTGCTCATTGCTTCCGATGTACAAAACTTTTATCTAGGCTATGAGACTATGCCTACTAACAAGTTATAAACTAGAATCAATTTTAAATAATATTTATATTATTTGAAGCATATTGATTACAATATAATTATTGTCCTTTGTCTCTCCCACTCATTTTTCTCATTTTTTCATTATTTATTTTATATATTTTTATTTTGTTCTATTTTATTTTCTAATCTTCTTTGTTCGTGTTTTTATAATGCGTGTGTTTATGTTGTAATTCCAGTCATTCGCGAATTTATCACAGGCGGCCAGCATTGATGACCATGGGCCCACATTCTCGAAACTTCTTAGGAAAATCTTAGGAAGATTTTATTTCTCATCTTAGCACTTAGGACTATTTTTGACAATCTGGGAAAACACTAACCAGACATAATTTCACTCAAATTACTATTGAAGATTTAACAACAACGTCTCATATTTAATATAACGTCCAACAAGACGCAAAAAATAAAACTGTTTATAATAATTCGAGATGAATGCTTTGCTAAATATTTTCCTACGATTTTCATAAGATGAGAAATTTTCGTCAGATTTTTAGCCGACCGTACTAACGGTCGCGCTATTGGTACACTGTTGCGTTCGTCTGTCGTCGTCGTCGTCTGTACGGAATGTATTGTGGCTAAACTGTGCGTCCTAGAGCGAACGTTACTATAAACATCCTATAGGAAGTCGTAGGCCTATATGAGAAATCGATTGGTACCAAAATGAATGATCATGACCTTTGTTTAGAGGTCGTATCAAGGTCATGTCAACCATTCGCTACATTCGGCGTTGAATATCTCGGAAACCGTTAGACATAGAGGCTTGGTTCCAAAAGACCACCAATCGGAAATGGCATATGGACTACCCAATGGTCACATGACCGATGACGTCACGTAACCTTGAAAGGTCAAACTCGTGACCCAATACGCTTAGAGCGCAATATCTCGAAAACGGCTGGATTTACTGTCTTTGTTCCAAAGGACCACCAATAGGAAATGGCATATGGACTATCAAATGGTCACGTGACCGATGACATCACGTGACCTCCGAAGGTGCTGTGAGGCAGTACGGTCGGCTATCCTAGCGACAGCTTGGCTTCTTGTCCTAAGACGTTTCGAGAATGTGGGCCCAGTTGGCTATAGTCTCGGGTAGCATCCACCAAGAAGTATAGCTCTAACTTGATTATTTTGTATTTTTTTGTTTTCTAGTATTGTTGTTGTTAATATTTGTTGTTGTTGTTGTTGTGTTGTAAACGCAGCTCAGCGTTAAAAATAGCTGTTCCACAGGTATTCGATACGTGAAGCCCGAACTAAACCGTTGTTGATATGCTGTGTAAACAGCTTGAGGTCTTGCAGTACGCCACTCCGTGGGAGGACAGGTAACGACAGCCGTTACTGAATTAACTAATCCATCTCCACATCGCTAAAGTCTGGCAGACGATTTTCGCCCGGCTTACCTGCGACAGTGACCAATATATCACAAGAAGTCCAGCTACAGCAAACGCATCTGCAGTCGACGTTGGGGCGAGTTTTTATCGATAAAATAAACCAGATTCAATTTGCATATCAAATTTCAACCGTTCAACTGCACAATTTCATCCGCATACACACACAAATATAGCCGCTAAAATTTGGACAGGGTCACGTGAGCATGAGGCAGGGGTGTCCGATTCTCCAACGAGCAGGAATCATCCCCCAAGCTGCAAGGGGTGATTCCTGATTTCCGGTTAACTAATAGGTTTACTTTAAAGGATAAAGGTCAGGGGTCAAGGTCGCAGAGTCATCAAGTGGGCGCGGACCTGCAATTCCACAAAAGTCACTTAACTTCTCTAATTTACCAGTAAGGCTCAGCCGCTCACTGCGTTAACCCTTTGAAGCCTAACTGTTGCCATAAAGGTACAGCTATAAAGCATCCTGTGCCGGACCGGATTATAAGCCGTCATTTGTAATTTTTGACATCCGGGCACTCTGACGCTCAGTCCCGAGCGTCAGAGTGCCCGGATGTCAAAAATTACAAATGACGTACGGCCTAACCCGGTCCGGCACAGGATGCTTTATAGCTGTACCCATATGGCAACAGTGGGCGTAAAAGGGTTAACTGACCTGATGGCCATCCGCAAGGCTGTACCGTCAACCGTTAACTCGGGTGGATTCACGGCCAATGAACGACATCGTGACAAGTTTACTTATCGTTCCGTCCGTAATCTATGAGAATGAGAGCGAAAGAATCTCATCGCAGACCACTCGACACGTTCTGGTGACTTCTTCTGATTCTGACAGTACGTCAGACTGGTACTTGATTTGACTTCCAAGACTCATGAGAAATTAGCGAAACGACAAGCTAAACACGCCCAGAAACTCAACAGCGATCAGGATAAAAGACAACGAGAAACACATTTCGCGTCCAGTGCATTAGCCTATTCGGTTAAACAATGATAGACCTATATGTGCTTCAAAAATGTTGATTAACACCGAATGGCTTAAGCCACGCCCCCCTCCCCCCCAAAAAAAAGAAATCTTAGCTATACGTCTCTGCGCGTATAATACTGTGCCGCATACAGTAATACCCAATAAGGACAGTAGCTAACGTGACGACAGCTTAACGGGCGCCTGTCGAGTACGCCTGCGTCCAGAATTACAAACAATGTAACATCGTCGGCACAACACTGTATCTTCTGTTACTGTGAGTCTGTGAGTCTCCGAGCTGCAATGAAATGCCACTACACTGTGGAGTGTGCACAGCTGACGAGCGAATAATGCCTCATTAGGACTGCCGTTATACGACTGTTTTTGCCGCGCGACGCACTGTATGCAAAATTGATATGCGCTAATTCCATTTTGTCTGTCCGCCTGTTCGATTGTTACAGGCGTTCGCTGTGTCATAATGTCTGAAGTATAATGGCTTTCAGGCTTTCTATCACCCGGGAGACCGTTATTCTAGTTTACGTGCATGTTAACAAAAGATCAACGAAAGATGAGTGAATATAGATTGTTAACGGCACAGCAACACAATTAGGCTATACAGTGCCATTCACGTTGGTTCACGCTGGAAACTACAGGACAGAAGACAAATTAAATATACAGATGATAATACATAAACCAAACAACCCAGAAAAAGCAAACAACATAAAATACAGCAGAACCAAACTATACCCTGGGTTTAGTCGCCTCATACGACACTCGGCCAGGAAACGAGGTGGGCTTATTCTACAACGATCCCGAGCCCACACATGGCTTTTATATCAACGCGGTCATGATCATAGAATTCGTAAATAGCAATAGCACTAAAAATTCGCGACGTTTAACCAATATCTCGGTACATTTCCGAAACGATACAACTGTACTTTATCGTATCATATCGTATAGTTATGAATACTCTGACGCTCTCAGATAAAATCGTACTGAACGAGGCTGATTGATATGACCTTAATCGACCTTTGAAGGTCACTTTGGCTTGGCTATAATGGAAGCTGTTACACGAATTCTCCAAAATGTCACGTATACAGTATATACGATACACGAGGATACACGGATTGCCATTTAGGCCTATACGCGTGAATCGCTGTTCACTTACGGAAGTCGTTTGCAGGCAACCAGCGGTCGCGTGACTTCTGTTCACTCTTAGACTGAATTAATTAACTAATTAATTTTCCCGCCGAAACAGCACATCGTTAGAACTTGAGTGTTTTCACCTTTCACCCTTGGAAAACTGTAACGTAAACACCGCTGTACGTGGCTTCAGAAGTGAACCAACCAGTGACGGAGCCAGACGTTTGAAAGTGGGGGTACACGAAAAACCGAACTTACCGGAGGCCTTCCACGAGCGCCGTACGCGCGAGTTTGGCGCCGAGTCCGGGGTCCCTCCTCCTTTCCTCATAAATAAAATTGAATTTCGGATTGGCGCATCGTGTGTCAGATATAACTATTTAATCATAGATTTATTCGTGTTTGGAATGTTTTGCCAGAGTATGTTAATTTTACTACTTACAATGCTTTTAAGCAATCATTAACTACCAATGTTTTAGTTAAATTTTGTAAAGTGTTTTTTAGGTAGTGAGAATTGTTCTAGTTGAATTGATGGTATACACTGCATATTGCTTGAATTGCAATGTAAGTGGCCTTGTGGTCCTTTTGTTAAATAAATTTTGAATTTGATTTTTTAGATGCATTTCAACTCACAATCAGCAGTACAGTCGCATTTTCATCTGAAAGTATAGGACTAGAATTTCAGACTTTCTGTACTGCCGAATCACCGAATTTCTCCCCACACCCAACCCCATCCTCACTATTTCTGTTCAAATTTGGACGACCCATATTTTCAAAAAGTGGGGCGGTACGTACCCCCAGACCACCCGTGGTTCCGCCAGTGAAACCAGCTAGGCAAGCGGTGATGTGACTGCCATTCCATACAGGCCTATTCGAAACTATGTCCGCCAATAAAGACAGTACGCAAATGATGCCGGACAGAAGCTGACGATGCTTAATGCCCCGGTCACACGCCGTGACTTGCCTTGACGACTGTTTACGACGCGGCAACTCCCTGACATCTCCTCCTCGTGTCCTCGTGGGGGTATACTGTGTTCTTTAAGACAGGTCCGAAAGGTCCTGTGCGAATGTAGTCATTAAACATCTGCCTGTCTGTCTGTCTGTCTTGTCACGCTGGCGTTTGGACTGACAGCCGTTAATAATGGACTGACGTTCGTTCGTCGGCTGCTGCAACTGAGGGTTGTCATTGACAACAGGGTGACAACTGCGCATCACGATACGCACCGTCACGCACGCGTCGTTCACTCCGTCTACATTACCATAGCCTCGTGTATTGTTAATTCCCCTTCAAACCAGTAGCGTCGGAACGAAATCCACATTGCGGGGCAAGGCGAGCTCGAGGCCCAATGGTTGAGCCGGCGTGCATGGGATTCTTGGGGAGAGGACGGTAGCCCCTACCCACCATGTATAGGGGCCCGGAGGAGCGCTGTAAGCTCCCCTAGTAGGGTCCGGGGCCATAACAGTTTTGGTCCATTTTGGGTTCTTCAGATGCGCTCTCATGCAGTCCTGATATGCAAAACTGTGTAACCAGCTGATAAACTTCAAAACTTGGCATTATGGGAGGGACGAAAAGATACTTTGCCCCCCCCCCCGTTGTTTCAGCATTGCGGGGGCGAGCGCACCCGTTGCCCCCGCGGTTCCGACGCCTACGCTACGCCTACGTTATGACTGATGACGTCACGTGACCATGATAGATCAACGTCGTGACCCCATTAATGCTTAGTGTACAATATCTCGAAAACGGCTGATGAGTGATGACAGAGGTTCGGTACTTCCAAAGGAGCACCAAATAAGAAATGGCCCATGGCTATTCGAATGGTCACGTGACCGATGACGTCACCTGACGCTAAATTTGTTACATATAGTTGCTATCAATTCGCGGAATAGGCCCTAAGAGGCAACAACCGCCATGTAAATATACTTAACAGCCTGTGCCAGACCGGGTTAAGCTGTTAAGCTGTCATTTGTAATTTTTGACATCCGGACACTCAGCCCTGAGTGCCCGGATGTCAAAAATTACAAATGACGGCTTAACCCGGTCTGGCACCGGATGCTTCATAGCTGTACCCATATGGCAACAGAGGGTGTCAAAGGGTTAACATTTTGTTCTGTTCCGCGTTGTGCTGCGTTGCACTCGCTTGACTATGGTAAGCCTATTATACTCCTGTCCTCGCTGATCAGACAGTCTGAAGTCGTTGGCTGACACAACTCGCCTGTTGTGTCAGATCACACTAACATCAACACTGAAGCACATCTACATCTATTAGCGGAGCTGCAGCTTGCCGCCCGTTAACAGTGCATTAGATGATTAAACAGGTTGACAGCTGCACCTTATGCGCTATGTATAGATACACTTAGTTACTTATTGAGTCACTTTAACTTTTGACTTTAGCCTTTCGCTCAGCGATTCGCTGAGCGAAACCTTAAGCTGAACGCTAAAGTCGGGACTTAGACCAAAGTTCAACTTAACTTTGGACTTAGACTTTGGCTGAGCCGGTTCTGACTCAACGC
>Ga0056114_1001473_pt1 | contig 10781 bp, 6 predicted proteins | sample WorMetHERISLAND1_FD_77005 | JGI IMG/M metagenome (GOLD analysis project Ga0056114, IMG submission 77005) | Marine gutless worms symbiont microbial communities from Max Planck institute for Marine Microbiology, Germany - Olavius loisae HERON... ...
CAAGATGGCGGCCGCCGCCATCTTGGATAATTTCGAATGGCCATATCTCACAACAGCTCACGATCTACTTATATAGCGCGCATCGCGCGGTCATCTTTGCTATAGCACAGCTTTCTTGTTGGCCATAATTCTGGAATCCGATTTTCGCAAAATTTCACACGATAAGACAAATTCCAACAACGATCCAGTCAAATGCCATAAATTCAAAATGGCGGATAACCGCCATCTTGAAAATCGTTATATTGCCGTATTTCAGTGAACCATAATCCGATTTCGATAACATTTTGTATGCTGTAGTATAACATATTAGCACTCTAACAAAACTCATATCACCAAAACGCCAAATTTTAAAATCAGATATGGCAGACAGATGCCATATGGGCAAATAGATTTATTGGCTATAACTCCACAACAGTTTGTGCAATTTACACGCAATTTTGTACGAAGTGACGAGTGAATATAAAAAATTTCGAATTTTAAAAACTCAAGACGGCAGTCAGATTTGTATCAAAACTACATGGGTGCAGATGCTTGAATACTAGACGCGGGGTTATCGCCTCGATCCATCTGGGTGATACACTTGTTTTATATGGCAAACAGACATAACACACGTGCCAAATACGCGATTCATCTCATAGATCATTAGAGTACTATTAAGAGCTGAGCACCACAGTGAAGCATCACTAAACTCGAACATAAACTGCCAAACAAGACCTAGCATTAACATGACAAATAAATATTCAAACAGAACAGAACTACATAGAACGGTAGCATCTTGCGCAGTTGCTGTACACTAATACAGCACAGAAATAATAGTATTGTACTAAAAATGCATGCATTAATTAAAAATTTTATAGCAAAATAATAACTATCGTGCACAAATCACGGACAAAAATAATGACAAAAGCATAGGAGTTAAGTTGGTTGGTTGAGCATGGTTTAAGGTCTGCGCCAACACAATATAGGTTATACGGCCGACCGTTTTTACAGGTCAAAAGACCCAACCAACAGCATCAGAGTACTGAAGGAAATATACAAAATACAAGGAGTTAATGTGTATTTAAATGTAAGTCTTTCGACACTAAGCAACACAGTCAAAGGCAAAGTTATGATCACATCATTCAACACACCATTCAAGTAACCTTACTACACCAGTGCAAATTACCACAAGTGAAGCCACGGATCGACTAAGATCACCACGGTTGAATGATCTCAAGGCAACAGTGTGCCAGTCAACTGCTATAGAACAGCTTGATGGCCGAACAAGAAACCAGCGAGTAATTTATACATTCATTTTACCGATCAATTTCCTGGGGCCACATTCTCGAAACTTCTTAGGAAAATCTTAGGAATATTTCTTATCTTATCTGGGAAAACACTAATTAGGCATAATTTCACTCTACTTACTAATTCACGATTTAACAACATCATGTAATAACATCCAACATGACACAAAAATAAAAGTGTTATTGTTGCTTTATTATTTCCAAGTTCGAGATTAGTGCTTTGCCAAATATTTTTTACTACAATTTTCCTAAGATTAGAAATATTCTTAAAATTTTCCTAAGAAGTTTCGAGAATGTGGGCCCTGTGCTCACATCAACAAGTCTGCTAATAGGCTGAAAAAATCATTACACTTGCTAGAGCAGGATCTTTTTTTACAAGACTGTGTTACTGCACCAAAGGCAGAAAATTTAATGTAAAACTTTCTGTATTAAAAACTTGTTCAGTATTACTGTCCTACATTCAATACTCATTCACTTGCTGTGTTAGTCGACCATACTTACAGCATGCAAATAATTTATAAACACAAAATTCCATTTGAACTGAATTCTCTCATATGACGAAAAATGCAACGCTCAATCAGCATTTATCGTCATTACGATACACAGTATACTGTGCATGGACAGTACACTCTGTTAACAGGTTTAATGGTTTACTGCCTGCAGGCAATAGAAGCCAAATTATAGTAAACATCAACTATCTCAGTCTATCTGGGAACTAATTATTCACCGTTAGTGCACATTTTCATGTACCATTTCAGACAAACATTGTACATTGTTCAGTCTCGTATATGAGTCACATACAGTACAAACAAAATATTTGGTAAAACTAATACTAATTTAGTGTGTGGCTAAACATCTCACTGAAAAAATGCACAGTTCTGCCATGCACTACACTACAGTATGCTATGGTATCTCACACTGTACAATTATCTGTTGGGTCTTGTGGCTACACAAGCATTTGGTTGGTTGAATAGGGTTTTTACGGCATTTTTAGCATGCAAATAGCGGCCATATTTTGCTTGAAATAGTTTAAGTTTATAAAGTTTATTAGTAAGACCAATGGCATGTATAAAAGAAATTACTTGTTTAGGATGAATATTATTGGAGAGATCTTTGAGATTAAAAGCTGTATAGAAATGATGGCGAATGATATCAAAATCGACACACCTAATCAGTATGTTCTACAGTTAATAAAGAATTACAAGATATACATACTGGAGGATCTTCATCCTTTAAGAGGTTAGGTGGGTTAGATTATGACCTAGTCTCAGACTAGGTCATGTCTCAGACATAAAGCTTATGTCCAGCAACGAGTTAACTGAGCTTCAGAATGCTTGATACTCACAGAGAGACTAGAATAGATGATATGGAGTTTATTACTATCGGTAGTTAAATTATGCCATACACTGACGTCTTGTTATAATAAAGTACAAACATTTCATGATATCACATTCTATGACTTAAGTCTAGAAATATGTCGGTCCATCAGTGTACAAAGAGACAATTCTTAAGAGTATAGATAGAACGGTTTGAGAAGGGTTCACAAGAGAAAGAAAAAGAGGGACAAGAAGGAAACGCAGGAAAGATGGAAGTTAAAAAGTAAACAGGCTAATAAATAGGAAAGCAGGAAACAGAGAGGAAAGGACGGAGAAGCAAAAAAATGAGGAAAAAAGAAACGAAACAGGGAAATTGAAAATGAAAACAGGGGTAAGGGAAAGAGGGTAGTTGAAAAAGTGATGTTATATAAGTGATAAGAGCAAAAGTGGAAATGCAAGGAAAGAGAACAAAATGGGAGAGAGCAGCTTACAGTAGAATATCACAAGGTTATTGCAACTGAATTTCAACTGAGAAAAATAAATAAAAAACAAGTGCTATAATAATATAATATTTACACAGCCGGCAATCACATTGCAATGTCCATCAATCACATATACATGAAATATATATAATTTTGTTTACAGAAAATCGGCAACAATAAGGCAATTTGTGCCGACCAGTCGGTCTGTTACCAAAATCAAGTGAAAAAATTCAAGGTGTAATGAATGCTGAAGAAAAGTGGGTCAAAAGTCAAAGACTCGAGCGAAACATGTTATAAAATAAGGTCGTCATCTGTGTCATAATCCTGAATGTTGCCAAATGTAGGCGTTGACTTTCGGATACGACTGAGAAGACCTGCAGACTCGGTGGATGCGCCACCTTCGCTGCCTCGCAGCTGAAAACACGTCATAACAGTGAAATTTACATTTTTTAAAATTTCATAAAATGACCCACAACTGATAAAACCGAAATTCTTTTGCTTCCACGTCCTGTCTTCCTATCACCCTTTCCCACTACTACACTGCAGCTGTAGTCAGAGTGTCTATGGCATGTCATAACAGGGACATAATATCATACAATCCGATATGATACGATAGAAGAGTTTAACATGGACTCAAAAGTTGAGTGTGATCAGCTTAATCTAGCACACATAGCCAGAAAAAATATAAAAAAAGAAACTAAAACAAACGCCAGTGCCCACTATGGTTTGGTACAGGTTCAAGATCTGTGAATGCAGTCCAGAAGAAACCAGGAAGACTATGGATGAAAGGATTTGTGAAAGAGATGAGTTTTAAGTCTGGAGTGAAAGGCCAAGGGAGTGATAGATGGTGAGAGCGAAGGAGTTCTACACTATTTCGGTACACGAGTTTTAGGTACATACTTATAGCAGTTGTTAACTATTACACACTGCATGAATGTTCAATCTATTTGCAGCCATCTACGGTAATGACTGAACGAATAATCTGAGAAGAAAGAAAAACGTGACAAATCAGTGTCTATACCAGGTTATATCCAGATGGCGCAGATCGAATGCGGTTCCACAAATTGCTCATATATCCACCAACAGCACGCCTGCAAAATGACAAAGTCTGTGTAAGACTAGCTTAAAATCAGTTGAAAACTGTCAAACAAATTAGATAACCTGTACAATACTGTGTTTTAAAAATAGTGAGTGAGTGAGCAGATTCCTAATCGCACATCAGCACAAATAGACTATACAGTGCCATTCATGTCGGTATACGCCGGAAAATATGGTATAGAAGACAAATCAAAAACAGACATTACTAAAACTAAGCACAACCCAGAAAAAGCAAACAACACAAAAAACAGCAAAACAAAAATACCCTGGTTCAGTCGCCTTTTACGACAATCGGCCAGGAAATGAGGTGGGCTTATTCTACAATGCTCCCGAGCCCACACGGGGCGTTTTAAAGATAATATTCACACAGACACAAGGTAACTTGCCGTCTGCTGGGATGTCGTAAAACAGCGAGAAGTCCAACAACTATTAACGAGACAGCGACGCAGACAATGACGATGCCAGCAGTAGCAGCAGCTGTGTGGTGACTTGGCTGTGCAGCTTCACCTGTGCCACTAGTTCTCCTATGAACCATACATCATCACATTACAACACATCATAAAGTATATTGCATGGCAATTCAGATGATGATATGCCATTAATGCTGCAACCAACCAACCAACCAACCAATCGAATTAGTATAGCACCTCCTACAAAGCATGGTCGATGGTGCTGAACAATCTAAAAGTACAAAACATACAAAATGTATATCAGTACTAACTAGAAAGGCCTCCAATTTCCACCCTTTTTCATAGGGGAAAGAGGCTAACGACTGGCTACGGTCAATCAGCCTGACAAAATATTGTAGAACTCAGCCAAACAGTTGCAATATTGATAATGCACGTGTGGTGGCCCCGACCCTTAGGAGTGGGGCAGGGTGTATCATGCATATGTCATGGTCTGTCCCTGATAAGTTATCGTGTAAAATTTTGTTGAATGGTTTTTGTGTCGGAATACGATATGCTTCAAAACTTTTTGTTCTTGTGGTGCCCCACCCCCTTTAGTGGGAGGCGGGGTAAACCATTAAAATGCTTAGTTTAGTCATGGTACACCAGAACGCCAAATTTAGTACCTCTAGCTACAACAGCTGAGGAGCAGAGATTGCGGGTGTGAAAAATATTTTGGCAACAGGGGCCCTGACCCCTTAGGGAAGTTGACCCCCTAAAAACCTTCCCATAGTCCAGATGTGTTACTGTGCCAAATTTAATGGCTCTGCTGCAATGTCACCCATGGTCAAATTGTCGATCGGAAATCACGCCCTTCAGGATGGTCTTCCTTAGGGTGTTAGGGCCCAAAATTTAATCGTTTCTAAGTTAGCCCAGTGTGATCTTATCCTAAAAATTTCACCCCAATGTGCTCATAACTTTTCAAGTTATCTGGTGGACAACCAACAAACCATGTTGGAGATAAAAACAATAAAAGCAAATGACAATACTAATAGTCGGTACTAATTGTATTCTGACACAAAATATGGGATATGGCATACCATTGAGTAGCACTCATCGACCTCTACCCACAAAACTAAATTTTGTTCAAATCGGAAATACTTTTTGTGGACGGGCAGACAGACACAGAGACCAACTTTATTAGGTCGACTCTCTAATAACCATATATTGTAATAAAATGTTGTGTAACTCACACTTGTGGTGTAGGAAGAGCAGACACGTGACGCTGCGTTGAACATTGACTGGTGGTGCTAAATGAGCAAGCCAGTGGAGTATTCCACAACAGCATCAGGGCACAACCATCATCCTGAACATAGCACATCAGCAATCTCCTAATGACCAAGTAAACTCCACACATCTAATAATTTCAGCGTTCGATGCATCCCGTTACCAACATCTACTGGGTACAATTAACAGGTTTCAGAATATTATCTGTAGAAAGCTAAAAGTTTACTGAGGAAAAGTAAACCTGCTAAATGAATCTGTTAAATATCAAATTACGGTACAAACCAGTAATACATCTGGCTGACGACTGACATCTTCAGATTCATCGTATTTAATATGTAAAGTGCCAGTGCCAAGTCCTGTTACCGACAGGAACGATATCACGTAAACAACCAAACAGCACAATCATAAACCACAGTTAAAACTAAGCACATACTTTTTAATTTGGTGTGTGAGGCCACAGTGCAGTGTGACCTGCATTTATTTATTTACTTACTTACTTACTGATAAATGAGTAGCAATGTAGCATGTTATGCAATAAACAATAACAATTACGCAAGTTTTCTTTACAGACTGACTACATAACAAAGATATTGTTATTTTTTAAGGACTGTAATACTATTTGTAAGAAATTTTACAAGAATCCGAGATAAAAATCTGCCACTGGCATTTTAAAAAAATAAGTAAATTATTATCAGTAATATAAATTACAATATGATAAGTTAAGTTATACAGCTACTACTGGTTTTATCTTTTTCTTTTTTTCACAATTCTTTATCATACATCATGTACAATTAACATTCAAAAAGCCATGATGCTGTGCATGCCACTCCGATTTCACCTGGTATTTCGGGACAGCAGATTAGTGCTTACTGCCACCTGGCAACAAAGACCCAAAGCTAATTTTGAGTTAAAAAGTTCATAACTACATGTCCAAGGTACAATGGTACACTAATGTCACAGACAAAGAGACGGATGACTTATCACAACATAACTGCACTCGGCAGAGCATTGTCTGGTAAAAACTATAATTACTTATCTAAAAAATTTGATTTATTACCACATGATCCTGGAGACTCCAGATCATAGACCAACTTCAGATGTCCACTCTCTAGAATCATCTTGTTAAAGGTGTACTTGCGAATATCAGTGGCAGCGCCGTTACGCCTCAGTCGACACAACGACGACTGACCACACTGAGGTACCGTCAGTTTACCACAGATGCCGACATGATACAGGTAATCACCACGGCTCACCTGAAATGCCACACATTCTTATCAGCTTGTTTATACACGTGCAGAGTTCTTTATGTAATTTAATTCGATCTATGATGACAGCTGAATGTAAACACAGCGACATCTTACCGACACTGTCCAACAGAGTATAATACACAAGGGCTGCAATCAGACACAATACAACAATGCATCTCATCACAGACTCTGTCTTCACTCACACAGTTCATCCCTCCCTCCATCAGTATTTTACTTCTGTTCTTAAACCAGTTTATTCTTTTCCTCCATCGTCTTCTGGTTCACTCACTTGGCTCTTCAGGTAAACTGACTCATTACTAACTGGACAACAACAAAGAAACTAAAACGGTGTGATGATAATGCTGGCAAGAGACAGGCTGTCAGTGACAGCTGAGCCTCTGGTTAGTCGTTTCCACTACATTTCCCTCCACGTTTAAGGCATATTATAAAATACGATATGCACAATAATTAACACTAACAGCCACTAAATTTTGGTGGATAAAGTTAACACTTCAGCAACACACCTACATAAAACGCTCTGCTCTACAAGTTTTTAAACAGAAGTGAAACATCGGTGACAACGTACCTGAATGTCATTTCCGTTTGAAGTCAAATGACTCAAGTCGAAAGAAAAGTTGGCTTCTTTGTCGACGTAATTGCAGCCGGCGTCTAGTTTTGCCTCAGAACTCTTACACACAACTGAAGTTCGCCATTCAAAGCGATATTCACACTGATCTGTGTTAACGTGAACCAGCACTGGCTGTCCCTACCACAACACAACAGTTGTAAAGATGTAATTGCCCACTCTATTTTTCAGTGCGTAAAGGCTGGTTACTGGTTAGATAGAAATAAATATACTGGCACCCATCTAGCTGCTTAAGGTGTCTTCTTTGCTTGCATGCATAAATATTCAACTGTGGCACAGACGCTAAGAGCCTGTGGAAACTCTGTCCGATAAAATTCATCGTCAGACTCGATCAAGTCGAGGCTACAGGCATCGTGGTCGACGCAGCGCCAGGGATTGTGTTCTGGCTTTGCAGAAACAACATCGTCATTAAAACTGAGTAACTCTGGGTGTTACCAGAGATGACAGTGCGTGAGTGGACATCGCTAGTGAATTGCTTCTACAGTCGACAACTAGACAAGAGTCGACCAGCAACATATCACTCACTACCAACGAACGCTAGCCACTGACTTGCAATGAAATACACGCTTGCACATTTCAGTAAGGACTACTGAACAGTTCAGTACCGTGCCAGCCAGTTGTTAGTACAATTATGCCAGTTATCATTTAGATTTCATTTTCATTATTTTGTTTATTACTTGTTCATAAAATGCTGTACAAAACACTAGGCGATGATTGTCATTATAGCCTAAGCCTTGAATCAAGCACGTAATTGATGACAACACAAACATTCACTCGTCCGCAACAACAACGTGAAATAACAGTAAAAACAAACAAAAGTCACACTGTTCAGAAATATCGTTTATTTTCCTTCTGTTCTAAGTGCGCTTGCTTCTATTATTCAGAGAATTTTCAAAACTGTTTTAGCACTATTTCACCTGATTTTGTAAAAAAAAGAGTTTATTGATAACATCGATAGATCATTTACCTGGCCACACACGATGTCAATTCAATCAGCACAGTGTTCAGCCAAACAAATAATAAACTATAGCAGCAGCTGACCTGCAACTGATGTTCATCACATATAAATGCAATGATGCTGTGCCATTTCCGTCCATTGTTACACACCGCGCCGTTGTCATACGTTAACACAACTCGGCTGGTGGTGACGTCGTACACTGGCGAACTGCTAACGCCACCTAAACTCTGAACATTACAGCGAACCATCAACATGCAACGTACGCATTGCACAACATGTTTCTCACAATGCCACTGCAAATTAACAAATGCCATATCAAAGTCTCACAAAGGTCTGTAGCAGACTCAGCTTGAACAAAAGCAAAAACAGATGCATTATTAAGCCGAAGTCCCATATAGTCTGTCTGTCTGCCACCAGTTGCGGCCAGTGCATGCATGACACAAGTCACCACTGCACCTGTAATTCTAGGTGTGTTAAACGTCCAAACAATAATAATAAACACATTTGTTATAAAAAACAGCAAACATTAGCAAACGTTGATAATAAACATTGACATTATTCAAACTGTTTGTAAACTTCATATTGAATGTTTTTGCAATTTGTGCAAATTCCAAATTCCAGTTCATTCACGCAGCAGTCGGAAAAAATAATTCCCAAACTATTACTAGAAAATAAATCTCATTAGAAAGCCTATGTGTTAATGTTTTGTAAATATCAATATGTCTGAGTCAGTCTCAGGTTCAGAATTCACTCTAGCTATTTGACAAGCTTTTTCTACATTCATGTGACGTTTATTAAAATAATAAACGTTGACAAAAAATAACAAACGTGTTTATTAAAAATTTTTTTCGTAAATAAACATTTGTGCCCGTAATGCTACAGCCACCTATCTATCAACAGGTGGCTGGCAACCAATGTGTGTGGACTGCAGACTGTCCATTTGTGGACTCTGATCCACAGGCTTTGTTATGATCTGTAGACGAAGGATTTGCACTGAAACGTTACGGACGAGGGTGCATTTACTGCTAAGGTGGGTGCTTATTGTCTCAACCATCAGGGTGATACATTTGTTACTGTAAGAATGCTCGACAAAAATGTCTTGTTGCAAAGGAATCAGAAACTTACTACAAAAGCGTTGGGTGAGTCACGTCGACAGACTGCAGCGTTGAAAGGACAATGGACGCCGTCTTGTCGTACAACAGGCTGACAGACATTGATGTAGAATGTTGAAGAGTGGGCTGAACTGTCAGTTACAGCTGGTGACACCGACACTTGATAATTCTCACTCAGTAACGTCAGTGACGACAGATCAAACGTCTCGTCTTCCGAGTGAGCAACACAACTCACCTACATATATGATAAACACTACTAGCCCAATGTACAGAATGAATTCATCTGCACAACAGTGACCTAACCTGCAGATAATTAACCCATCTCACATAACAATTAACAATCTCTAACACAGACACACCGATACATGATGATATCATCTGGACACAATGATCTCACCTGCAAATATCTACACAATAAGTGCAGGTGTAGGCAAATGAGATAATTGTATGCAGGTGAGATGTAAGACAAAACAGACATCAAGAAGATCTTAACAGCTGCCCCTTTGAAGAACTGGAGGACGCCCTCATACTACGTGGATGAAGACTATCCAGCAACTGCAAGACCTGAAATCCAAAAGAAGAAGAAGAAGAAGAAGAAGCAGAAGGCAAGGTGTCTGCAGGTAACACGTATACTAATATGATCTCATATGCACACAACTACATGTATCTTTCACCTGCAATTAACTAATCCATCTGATGTAACAACCTTACTTGTACACACCTATACACAATCATTTCACCTGTAGACATTGTAAGTACAGGGCGCGCCAAAAAAAGTAACCCCCTAGGGAAAATTCGATATCTCTGGAACTGTTGTAGTGTTTTTCTCCAAATTAACAATGGTTACAGAGGAGGTTTCAGGCTACATATTCTGCAAATTTCATTGCAATATTTGCTTGCGTTCCAAAATTATACCTATTTGAACTTAAATGTGCATTTTTCAAAGTGAACAAGTAATTAAAC
>Ga0056114_1001474_pt1 | contig 10781 bp, 6 predicted proteins | sample WorMetHERISLAND1_FD_77005 | JGI IMG/M metagenome (GOLD analysis project Ga0056114, IMG submission 77005) | Marine gutless worms symbiont microbial communities from Max Planck institute for Marine Microbiology, Germany - Olavius loisae HERON... ...
AGATATTCAACGTCAAATGTAACGCAATGGTTGACGTGACCTTGATACGACCTCTAAACAAAGGTCAAGGTCATTCATTTTGGTACCAATCGATTTCTCATATACGACTTCCTATAGGCTTTCCATAGTAACTTTTGCCCTAGGACGCACCGTTTAGCCACAATACATAATGTCACAGACGACGACGATGGATGCAACAGTGTAGCATAAGCGTGACCATTAGTACGGTCGTCTAAAAACGAAATTAAACAGAAAAGCTTCAAGTGGTTCCAAAAGTTCAGACAGGAAGACAGACAGTCATGGTCTGATTTGCAATCTGCCAACCAGACTGATGAATTTCACTGCAATACCTTCACCGACAGTAGTCGAGCGAGCCTGTGCCGGGTAATGCCGGGAGGATGAGCTACTGCTGAAGGTTACAAAAAAGCAAATCATGAAAATAATTTGATTTTAGTCCATTCATGTCGATGAACTGATTTTTAGATTCAATTTGAGAGTTTGATCAAACAAACGCTCAGACACCAAATGTAGCACAAGTTACAACTAATTTGTTTATGTGTTATTTTAGTGATCGTCTCCAGTAAGTTCACACTGCATGACACGTGATTGAATTACATCTTACGTCAACAACGATAGCAGCTTATTTTAGCCGAAACTACAACATCAGCAAGATATCGATAACTGGTGAATCAAAACAGAACAAATCGTTTCATAGGCCAAATCGTGAACTGGCATGTTCCATTATAGGTTTTTTCGCGTTTTTCTCCACAAATAACAATACTGTCAGTCCTGAAATCAGCGACCACGATAAGCGTACAGCGTCAAGACACTTGAACAGTGACAAGCAACAGCCGTCATCAAGCCAGCACTGTCGTTTTTTGGTCAATTCACCCCAGAGAATTTGACATGTACCATCCACCCTCTTGCCAATGCACAGAAGCAAATGTTCAGCCAATCACAGCACAGTGTCGACGGGTTAATCGTGCATATCGTCATCGGCGTCCAATTGCAGCGCACCAAGCCCGTGCTGCGGTGACATGCTCGTATTGTGGTAAGGCGAATGCTCTGTCAAATCACAAATACACCTCAAATGTTCACTGTCATTCTTTCAAGTCTCAATAATTACAGTATTTTACTCAACAAAACATTCTTCCCCAATGTATGTCTAGTTGGAGTTAAGTGAAGCAACAATAATCCACTGTCACTATCACCAACTGACTCTTACGGCTGTCACACACCACATTAACCATCTCACTTATCTAGTCCAAGTATATCATTGAACTGTGTGCTCAGGAGTGGTATTTCAGTTCAAGAAATCATTTTAGTTTCAGTTCAGTTTGTACACTGTTTTAAGTTAATAATTTTATTTTTTATGGACAAGGAGCGAAGGTGAAGTGGCAGTGAGTTACAGACAACTGGAGCTGCGATGAAAAAGCTCCGCCTTACAAGCCTAGTTGTTCCAGTTCGTTCACTTTTATTTTTTTTATTTAGTTCACGAAACATTTTAGTTTTAGTTCACTATAAACAAGTCAGTCGACACTGCACGGTGAATCGAGTCACAAAACTGTCACCTCAGCAGCAAGTCTTCACTAACAGCATATTTATTTAGTATATGCTGTAAAACTGACATATGACAATATATAACATAGTTAACATGATACAGCTGTCAGTGCCTACCAGCTGACGACAACTGGTCAGAGCTGAGTGGAGACTTTGTGGTGCCACCGGCCTGAGACAGTAGGTCACCGTCCAACGGTGATGTTGATCTGGGAGAAGGATCGTTCTGACCGTCAACTCTGCGACACACAACACGCCGCATGATCCCATTTCACGGCAAATTTATCGACACATCAGTTAGACTGTGAACTATGCAAACACCATGATCTTGCTGTCAAACCTGTAGACATCGGACAAAAACACTAGCATATGCACAGACTAAATCAAATGAATCTAAGGCCTGGCTTATGGCTGGACCTCTTTATGTCATGTAGCGAGATAATAGACTTGAGACTATTCTACAGCCGCCATGGCACACGCGGGGCTGTTTTTCATAAACTGCTTAAGTAGCATCAACTGGTCCACTGTGATCTACCTAGTATGTACTTCTGAAAGTGTTGGACTAAATGTTTATTGCAACATCTAAACAGACTGTCGACTGGATCACCATGTACACGAACAGGCAAACTACGTTAAATATTTTCAGAGAATCTACAATTTGAAAAAAAAAGACTGCGAAGACATATCTTTCAAACACACAGACGCCCACTCATAGTTACAGTGTACACAAACAACATTGCAATATAAAATACAATATATAAAAACAACAACAGATCTTAACAAAATGTAAATCAATAAATTCCACTGTACAACATTCTGTATATAAATATGTTTTTGATAAACGTGCTATTGGCAGCAGGTAGAGTGTGTGCTTACAGAGATCATGTCCAATTAATTTAATGCCAGACAAAACAGATGCCACGAAGATCTTAACAGCTTCCTCTTGGAGAACTGGAGGAGACCACCAGGATGCCCTCGTACTATGTGGATGAAGACTATCCAGCAGGACCTGAAATCCAACAACCTCTCCCTGAATGAAGCAACTGGATCAACTGGATTCGACTCAGAATCATCCACTGTGGAGACTGAGGTCTATGTTTGGCATTACGCACTCCTAGTGGTGCATGCAAGAAAAGAGGAACAAGAAGAATAGAGGGTGGACAGAATGCATTTCAACTTTCAAGACTATTGAAAAGATTCTAGCAGAATGCATCATCAGTCGTATTATACCGATGTTGCTTCAGCAGCGAGCACTCTCCTCCAACAGTAGGGTCAAATGTATAGACGTACAGGTAGCCGTCTTGGCACGCTATCAACAACCTCGGCATCTTCTGAATGCTAACAGAAACCACATTCATTCATGTGCATAAATCATTAGCTGTGCCGCAGTGGCAATATTGATGCCAACAAGCCTAGTCAACAGTGAATTCATATCCAAATACACTGCAAGACCAAAAAACACATCTAAACAGACAGTCGACTGGATCACCATGTAACCATGTAACTTCATCTACTGTGACATTTTTTGTTACTGTCAACCAATTTTAACAATTTATTCATGCTTCAGAAATAGTTTCTGCACTTATCTGAAATAAAATAAGCCAACTTTAGAATTAGACCTCGATGAAACTGATACTTGTATTACAGATTGCAATGAAAACAATCACATGTGGTTAATACCAGACTTTACACATATCTGCTCTTCAGTTTATATGTATATTAGCCATTTTAACCAGCTTGCAACTACGACTTATTAGTGCCATCTGTTGAATAATTTTGAACTAAATTTTGTTATTTTTTATTTGAACATAAAACCACCTTATGGCAGCATATAGCAAACAACCCAAAACAAAAGCCCCACATTTTGGTTACGACATTGTAACTGAAAAAGTTGAGTGACTCTGGTCCTGATCGGCAAGGCCTCCAGTCAAGTTTATTGTACCATGTGATTTGACTAGCGGATAAGTCGTGTGGAACAAGCTGCCAGTTTCCTTGCATTCTCACTAGGCTTTGTATATTTCAGATAACAACTGAAAAGCACACTGGGGCTGTGGCACTTCAGGCTTTTATGTACAAACTATAAATGTTCTCAATCACTCACTCACTCACTCATACAACAGCAATGTACAGGAATCAATGTACTACTGGTATATCAGACACTGCTAACTTTGCGAGTGCACAGACGTTAGCGAGGCCGCACGTCGGCATGCGAGCGAATGCAAAGTCTCGTCCCTGATTCAGCATGTCTGTCACTTGAGATGGCAGATAGTTGGCCGATGTCTTCAGCGCCTGACCAAAATATCCCATCCACCCCTGACCACCCTCGTCACCAAACCTACAACCACCAACCAGCAACAACCTGCTTAGTTGACAACTTCAAAGACACCACAGTAAAACAGAGTATAGTCTAGAGCAGTGAATGAATGATTCACTACAGAAGCCCTGGCGCTGTCACTTCAACTAACAGACAAAAACAGTTATTGCAATGTTAACGTTTCCTAAAATTCAAAAATTAGCTCCAAAAGCATAGCATCTGCATATATAAATAAATACGATGACTCTGTGACTGTGTGAAAAGCACCAAACGCTGATACATTATGCCAAAACATCACATTAACTGTAACCCACAACACACTACAAGAGCCGACTAGAATGAGCTTACATCAAATAATAATAACAATAATAATAATATTCGTTTAATACGACGTTGTCAAAACGCAACATGCTACAATGATATGGACAAAACAGTCATGAAACATGAAATGACAGAAGTGTTCAAGCAGTTTATCAGCAAATGGTCCTCAATAAATAGCTCGTGTGACAGAAAAAGATTGAGTGGCAGTATGTGATTTAAAAGAAAAATGTATTAAGTCTTATTCTGAGTGAAGCAAAAAATAACTGGCAATGTGTTCTCAACACAAGGCTCGGCATTGTCCCAACTTTGAGTCCAAGTTCGAAATAGTATGACGCTGATGCTGCATGGCACAGTGATAGTTTTATCACTGCGCTACAGTGGTAATCTGTCATTTTAGCTTAAGTTCAGCTAAATAGCAAAACATCTCCAAGCCAGGCTATGCCGAATGTACAGATGAAACCTTTAGATGTACTTTTAGCATCAACCAAACCTTCAATACTGACACGTGCGTTAGATATACTAACACGCAGTTTCACAAACAACACACAGAAGAAGACAAAGTTGAAGAAGTCAAACAGTTGTATGCTATTTCAAGGGAGCTCACAAAGCAAGGCAGTTATCTGGCAACACACTGCCTTGGTTTGGCTGTTATGTTAGCTACAGACACTGAAGGCAACGAGCAATCACAATGGGTCACTTTAACTTTTGACTTAGCCTTTCGCTCAGCAATTTGCTGAGCGAAATCTTAAGCTGACGGCTAAAGTCCGGACTTAGACCAAAGTTCAACTTAACTTTGGACTTAGACTTTCGCTGAGCGAAAGCCAAAGAGTAAAGCGACTTAAGCTAACTCTTCCATGTAAATTCGACCGACTTAAGTCAGTTAGTTCGGCTTAAATTCGGTCTAAGTATGTACTTAGACCGAAATTTGGGTCTAAGACTTTCACTCAACGAAATCACTTTACTTTTTGACTTAAGTCTGTACTTAGACCGTACTTTAGACAGCGAAAGGGTTAGCGAAAGGCTAAGTCAAAAGTTAAAGCGACCCACTGTTCCCACTGACTGAGTGATACCCATCGACATACCAATACGATACTGGCAATCCCGTAATGGCAAAATGTGAGCCGACGACGACGACGACGACATGAAAAAGAGATAATGCATACTTTTCCTTGGGAGAAGACGGCGCATCAAGCCGGAAGATGTGCACAGTCTCCGTGTTGCTGGAACACGCGAGGAACGATGAGTCGACGCTGAACGCTAGAGAATAGATTGTGGCACACCTTGACAGCCACAAGCAAAACACTACTCGACAACAGGTGAAAATTCACAGTTTATGTTTGTTTGCTGCTATGACACCGTTGCGGCGGTGATAAAAATGCATTTGTTCTGTAAAAATTCTTAAAAGTTCTCCTCTGGGTATACAGTACACTAGTACATATTTATGTTCCCCGAGGTTGCCCACTGGGCCAACATGTGCCAGATGGCCACGGCTGTTTGCCAGAAAATGAGGTACACTACGGCACGCAATGGCGGCCAGCTAAACCAAGTTACTTGCTAACAACTGTATGAAAGAAACAGCTGAGTCTTTTGAGAGGAAAATTTATTTACAGTATAAAACCATGACTTTAATAATCCACTTCATGTGATCAATCAGACTAGTACAGTGTACAAAGTATGAAGCAGTCATGAGTTTATCTATCAGCAGACTGGACTACGTTACAAACAAACCGACAGATTTGCTATAACACTTGCAACTGGCACACTCACCGTTTTACACCTCGTCGAAATTCAAACAACTTTTGACCATCAGGAACGGAGAAAACGCGTATGACTGTTCCCTGGACAGCATACAGCAACACGTGTGATGCAGCGACTAACACAAGATGACAATACTGGATCAGATATGTGGTAACAGCCACTCAGAAAGCTAATTCATATTTATCACAGAAAAACCACAAGACTTCCTGCAAAAAATCAATGAGACACCATTCAATGACATGTACTTTTCCCATCAGACTTTTCCGTGGGATTTTTGAGCAATTGTAGTGGGATGCTGTTCCCAATTCCATCAACAACTGATGTAGATTTCAGCAGCAGTTATACAGAGATCCTCTGTGTGAAAAAAAACATCATCTTAATAATTGGGCACAATTCCTAACTTTAATAATCAAAAAATACTCAAATACTGAAAGCACAGTACCAGAAATGACGCAGAAATTATGCAGACAACAGAAAGAGGCCATAAACAGCTACCTTCTCCGAGGCAGTTGCAATTCTATTTCCAAGGGAGTTGAACGACATGGCTGCAATGCGGTTATCATGAGCCGGAATTGTAACGACAGCCCTCTACATTACACAAACACATTTCACTAGGATTACAATTTGGACCACAATAGAACCACAACACAATGACGACATTAACACCGATCATGGCAAAACGTTAGAGCCAGACAGGAAATTACTCTCACAGAGAAATATGCAAAAGGCACGTTGTACTAAAAAAATTAATTAGACAAACTGAATAAGAAAATAACACAATAAGAAAATTAACTAAAAATCAATCACTTCAATGAATTAATTTGCTGAAAGAGGAAACAGGAAAGCTGACCCAAATTACTGCTGAAAATCAAAACGAAAACAAACAAGTTTAAGAAGTTACGTCTGTAATTCACAATGTGACATGCACATGCTGTCATAATTGAGACCGTACATTATCATTCCAGCATCACAAGACTTAAAGATGACAGGCAAAGGTACAGAAAGTGAGTAAAAAGCAGTTTCGAACAGTTTATTACAACGCAAACGCGTGTGGGTAGCACAAATGGATGAATAATATTGCAAAATACTGAAATTTTGAAGTTTTATTTTTCGACATCTCCGGAAATCTTCGGAATCTGTGACGTCATCTTTGGGCTACGTTTACGTCAGATGTGCCCTTAGTCTCGTCTTTCAGTGCGTTTGTGCAGTAAATAGTCGTTAAAAGTCGTTTAATTTATTTAGTTCGGATGTTATGTTCAGTTTATGGGACGAGTGAAGATTAACGGGCACTATACTGTGCGTAGTGACTAAAAGTGTGATTTACCGTACCGGCTGTATTCGCGCTACGGACATTTGATGCCAGACGTTCATAATATAGGCCGGCAACGTCTTAAATCCGACCGTGAATAAACCAAGACTGTCAGTTTCATCGCTCAACATTATTATTATTAATTACACTTAAAACTACGCTGACAACGTCCCAAATATTAAATTTTAACGTTGCTCTCGGCACAAACAAGCTGGATGTTTGGATTCTCCCGAAGATGACGTCATCACTCGGCAACATAAACAAACCTTCGGGTTCTCAGTTTTCGACAATTTTTTAAAATAATTGCTGACTTTAAAAACCAATCACGATATGCAAGTGGGTTTTATGATGTAAAAGGCACTTGGTGAGCTATTTATCTTAAAAAGTACAAAACCTTTGCCTATCATCTTTAATGTAATCCTCAGGATGGATAGTGCATATTGTGTAGTGCAACACTGATAATTTAGTTATTTTTCTCAGATTGCCATTTATTAAACTCAGCATTCAGCTTTGTTTGACTACTGCTGAGAGCATTGTTGCACGAAAGAATCCATATCAAACTAAACACTATATATACAAAACAACAACATAATAATGTTAGTTTCAAAAATAACACGCAGATCACAGTGGCAAGAAAGCAGCCGAGCAGACCAGGTTGACTGTGTCGAATATCTCGACGCCGCCACTCTGATTGCTGCCAGGGTACGCCAGGTAGCAGTTGTCATTGTTTGCCGACAGAGAACAGATGCCGACCGGGTTGGGGGGAGTGTCACGGATTGTATGCAGCACCTTCATGTCACGGATGTTGTGAATATACAGCGACTCCTCCAGACACACCACGAGTCTCTGCGCGATATCATCACATCAGAAAATAAACTCAACGCATGGCTACTGTGGACTTTAAAACCATCAAGAGTCTTAAGCAAGAAAATACACACGAGCGAGAAGTTTCGTTACTGGTAAACTAACTGAACTAGTAGCAATAAACAATCATTCTAGGAATGCTACACATCATGTTATGTTTTGAATGCATTAATACAAAATACTTCTCTGGCTTTTCTGGCCCTGAACGAGTTGTCTAGTTACTCCCTCTAAACACTTCAGGCTTCTCCAGCTTCATCAGCCCACAATAAGTCTGCGGCCAACGAAGCTTGAGAAGCGACCAGAAAAGTAATCGGTCTACTTACAAAAAAACTGGAATACCGGTAGTCAGGTATGTAATTATGGATATCAAAAACGTTAGTACTTTTATAACAACAATTACAATTCTGGCTACCACATATGTTGTCATAATACCATAGTCCTTCTTGTGCAGAGCACATTAGCCAGTCCAGATCCAACATTCTGTCCTTAGTTTCACAACTTCTTTTGGTAGTTTGGCAGATAGGGGTGAAAAATTTTTGACCTTTCTGGGTGGAGTTTCTCAAAATCTAAATAACTCTACACGTGGGCGGCATAGACGCTAGTGATACAGAGAATAAAAACTACACACGAGTCTGTTGAGCTTCACAGCAAGGATTGTGTTGGAATAGCTATAGTTGCAGATCTCAGTTCCCTTCTTGAAGTGACACACTTTGAGCTTGCGCGGTGAAGTCAAGCTGACCAGCGCCACTAGACTACTGGAGAAGAGTCGATCGACCAGGCACACATCATCTCCCTCTGAAATCATCAACAGATTCACTCAACACCTTACTTTACCTTTGACTTTAAAGTGGAAGGGAAAAGTTTTTACACGGTGACTTAATTTGTAAATATACACTGTCTGAATATATCTGACACTTATGTGGATGGTTTATGCATTATAAGCGTAAAAAAATAATTATGAAAAGTCCAACGAATTGTCCGTTTTACCCGACTCGTAGATGTTTTCAAGTTTGTCCACAGAATTCAGTGAATAGAGGCGATATCCGGTTTTCGTTCCAACAATCAAAGAACTGTGAATCACACAAAAACAAATTATATCAATGCAAAGCATCGAGTTTACCTTGGTAGCAATGCAAGATAGGGCCATAGTTATTACGGAAAACTTGCATATAATATTTGGATCTATCATTTGACCTATCATAACAGTCAACAACTGGACAGACTGTGTGGTAGGCAGTGATGGGCGGCTAAACCATCTCGGTATGTAACCAGCCACCTAGGTCAACTCAGCCTTGGATCCCTACATGGTAGGTAAATCGAGTACCAGCCTTCACTGGCTGGGGTTAAGGCGGGGTGTGTTCGCTTGTGTCGGGTGGCAGGTAATACTGTGTGATCCCATATGGCAACTGGGCAAGTGACACCCCATAGTTCTGAGACGGATTTCCATTAAGAACTGATCACAGCTTTAACTTTTAACTTTTTTTGATGGTGATGAGAGTGGAGAACAGACGAGAGGAAGTAACTCAAACTTCAGAACATTTCAACCAGTTGCTGTCAGCTTCAGTGTGAGTAGCCCTGTTGACTTATATACTAGTTTTGGATGTTATGGAATTCAACAATAAAAAAATGTCAAAAACATTCTGATAATGACTCATATTATACGAAGGATGGTACTGAATGAAAAAAATCGGCATTGACAGATGGGCTTCTTACTCACCGGACTGGCATTTTTCAGGCGGGGTGAGATTTTGGGCCCGTGCAGTGCTCTACTATTCAGGGTGTAACAAAACACCGCATCAGCTGCATTGGAGCCTTTCCTCTATAAAAAAGGCAAAATCGGTGTGTTGCAATAAAAAAACAGGTATATTTAAATGGATATTGCATAGTGCAGGCCTAATTACGACGTGACTTGAACAATAATGCCGCTGCGATTATAGGGATTTGCCGCTGACCGCGACGTCCACACTGACCTTCAAAATATGTATAACCACTCTAAAAAAGGCTCAAATGCAGAGTGCAACCGGCAGTTAATACATTTTGGCACTGCCATACCCTCTGACCAAGGCCACCGTGACTGGAAATCCTGGGAATTTCTTAATTCTCGGAGGGAATTGCCGGAAATTTCAAAAATTCAATTTTATTTAATTGATTTGTGAAAAGTCGCTGTCCTGATTTTCCCTCTTTTCGAATTTAAAATCAATACCACCGGGAATTCCCCGATCGATCGACTGACCGATCAATCGATGGATTAATCTGGTAGTTTGGTTTGTTAACTGATTAATTGTTTGATTGATTGTAACCCAAAAAACCGTGTAGGCCTAGCCTATGGCATTCTGTAGGCTAGTCTCCATGGCCATATAATATAGAATAAAGATTGCATCAGTTCACGCCGTTCACGGGCGTGCATGCATAGATGCTGAACAAACTCAATTTGCATATTCGGTATTTTTCAGTAAAAAGAATACCGACTTCGAAACCTCGGTATTGGTATATCGGACGGCTAAATCTAATGCGGCGGTAAATACCGCCACAGTTATGGGAGTTAATTACTAAAGTGGCGGTAAATCAATTATCTATGGTAACACGTTTCCACAAAATAAATGTAATGTTCATTGCACTTCACACTGCAGACCAGGCCTAGTTTGTCTCATAATGAAG
>Ga0056114_1001475_pt1 | contig 10780 bp, 11 predicted proteins | sample WorMetHERISLAND1_FD_77005 | JGI IMG/M metagenome (GOLD analysis project Ga0056114, IMG submission 77005) | Marine gutless worms symbiont microbial communities from Max Planck institute for Marine Microbiology, Germany - Olavius loisae HERON... ...
ATGTTGTTGGCGAACTTCAACGGAAAAGAACACTTGCGGCATCGCGCGGTTTCCTTGCGGCAGCACGGCTTTCTTGTCTATCTTTAAGCCTGAATATCTCGAAAACAGTAGCAGATACGGCTAAAGTTACAATTAATGACTAATATGAAGTCACATATGGACTTTCCACTGACATCAAAACCGATGACCTTGGATGACCTTGAACTGCGGTAAGGTCAAATTCTCTTGGAATTTTGCGACATTTCTCTTGTTTCGGAGGCAATAACAGCTAAACGAATGAAGATAGACCCGTATTGTCAGCGACAGAATTGTAGCCCACTAAATGTACTTTTCAGTGACGTGTAGATTGCATTGATATCGCAAGGCGTTCCTTAGGTAGGGGGCGTTAAACAACAGTGAGATGGCAAAAACAAGTCTCCATGCTCACATGGCTGTCGCGCGCTTACCTGGCGTTAGCTAGGCTTTCGTGTAGAGATTTCCACTGCAAGATTAGTCAACACATTAAGAATGAATTGGAGAGACCGGTGTATGCTGGATATGAAATGCAGTTCATGGCTTAGCTTCCAATTGCACAATCTTGTCTCTCTGAGCCTCATTTGTGGGAATAGTGTTCATTGGAATAGCATCCCATTAGCGTCCCGCACACAACTCAACATTACCTGGCTATTTACAGGACCACACTTATAGGCACATGGTCGTGGGACTCCTTATAGGGTTAGCAGATAAGCGTAGGGTTAGTGTTAACCAATACTTTTGGTTTATCCCGCCATCTTTCTGCCATCGTTGGCTGCCGTATACCTGCCACGGTGAAATCAGAGATCGGCTGATGGAAATAGCCATTCGGCCTGTAAATAGCCATTCCACAAAGACCACTGCAGGACGGTCCTGTATATAACATCAGCTTTTATTATACTTTTCATTTACTTATTCATTTTATACTCCCACATCTTACCCCTTTACGGATTAAAAATCACAACAAAAACTCGTCACAACAGTCCTGCAAACGGTCGGTTAACTCATTACTGGAAATAGCTGTGATGAGTACTGTTGAGCATGTAACCCTTCATTAGGGCCTCGTGTCTCCTAGCTGTGATGTCACCTTCAGTGTAGAATTACTGCTGTGTGCCACCTTCAGCATTGTTGGCAATGAACATCACATTACATTACATTCATGAAGTATTTCTATAGTGGTCTGATGATACCGCCCTGGACTGCACCGGACTGCATTCTTTATCTACACTCTACAGTGATTATATTTTCACTTTTTTAGTGAAAAATAAGCCTACATTTATTAAACAGATGCGGTCCATCAGACCTCTTCTACAGTGGCATAAGCCATAAAGAAAAACACTTAAGGTCTGTGGTGGTGAGAAAAACAATAGCAGTCATGATGTCGTGTGTGTGTAATGTGTTAATAACGCAGTTAAAGACTTTCTGTCCATTTCAACCATCCAACTTGCAGCATGCCACTCACTGTGTAGTGTTATTTCAGATCTGAAACTTCATCTTCAGAGCACGGACTACGGCAACTTTCTTGCGAATGAAGCAAGTCCTCTGGCTGTTGCAACGATTGATGATAAACTGAAGGAGAAGCTGGTTGTTGAGTTTCAGCACATGAGAAATCATGCTCTTCCTCCGCTGTCAACTTTTCTGGATTACATCACGTATGTACTGTAGCATGTTGGTTGAACCATATTGCAGTCTTTACTAAAGACTAACTGGTCAAGGGTTTTGATGTGCATGGTTTGACCTTTTCCATCTTTGTTCATGAAGGTCAAAAGTCATGAGATAATGATAGATGTGTCTTCCATCTGCATTCTACATGACAACTGTCCACAGTCAGTTAGCTGCACACATTCTGTCAGTACGTTGGACAAGTACGTTGATCTGGCAGTTTGACACATGACTGGCAGCATTTGTTGTTTTAACAGCACATCCCAATATTAACGACTAGTGCTGTGCGAATACGGTAGTGTTTTTTCATTTCGAATCGAATAGAATCGAACAGTTATCATCGGTCTCAAAAGTTACCAGTAGTAAGTACTTGTTAAGTAAATTCAACTGTTTTTATGGCACCGCACTGTTGTGGTTTCTGTGTAGGAGTTTCAGTACTTGGTGGGCCATAATGGGCCAATATAACATTGATTTTTTGTTGGTTGCTAGGCGTGGTTGCTTAAGTGAAAAATCGGCGTCATTCTGTTAAAAAAGGAGCTTTCTTAAGCTTCTTAAGTAAGAAATTGGTGATGGTAAGTATTCGAAAATTTCGAATAATTGTACTCGTTTTGAATCGAATCGAATACTGAAGTAACTAGTCGATTCGATTCGAAATTTTGAATATTTGCACAGCACTAATAACAACCATTGATTTTGATACCCAATTCAACACTGAACAGTTCCGTTAGTGACTTGTAGATATTTGATGGGCAAAGTTAGTAAGTATTAGGAAATTTATATGCATTAGCACATTGACTGAAAATCGCACAATTATGACAAAATGTACGCATAGTCGTCACTAACCGTTGTTGATGCAAGAGCAACTTGAGGCTGGTGTGGCTGTGCCACAGGTATAGCTACATGATTGACAATATTGTGCTGTTGATCACTGGAACGCTTCACCAGCGAGCCATCAGCGAACTTATTCCAAAATGTCATCCTCTCGGCAGCTTTGAGCAGATGGAAGCAATTCACATTGCCTCGTCGCCCGCTGAACTGTACAATGCAGTTCTCGTTGACACACCACTTGGTAATTCACCTGTCTGCTTTTAACCTAATGATAATAATGATAGGCCGCTAGAATCAAACACCAAGTTGATCGGATGAGCCGTTCAGAGATATGGTCATTTGAAATTTTCAAGATTGCAGATTTTATGATGTCATAAGGTACTATCCGCGAGGATCACTTAGATTAGATACTCCACGTAGTTGAACATTGTGTTAAAATATTAGCGTATTTCGACAAGAACTCTTGGAGGAAAAGCATTTTGAAAATGTGGACAGACAGACACATCGACTGCAATGACGGTCACTATAGCTCGCGAATCAATATGTTTAGTAGCTTGAATAATCTTTGATGTAAACAAGCCAGTCGTTGGTGAAAGGTGCATTCCACACCTGTTTAACTTACTGTCAAACAGTTTTAGCAAATTTATTTTTGCTGTAAGCTTAAACTGCCATAATTTTAGCTGTGTACTGCAGTAATGTATGTCATAAATACGCTGCTCAAACATCTCAATTCGATGCTAATTTATATTCATAGAAGACAACTTAGTTGGAGAACGAGCTGTGATGTTAGTTAGACTATGTTGTTTCAGATATTTTTTTCTAAACTGCAGCTGTAGCAGGAAAATGTGCTTAGCTGTTTAAACTATCATATAACAGCTAACTAACTGTTAGGCTGTGATGGATGACACTTTCGATGTATGTAACAGTGAAGAGTTGTGGGCAGATGACAGCTGGGTTGCTATGATGTGGTGATGTGATGTCTGCTGCTGATGCTGCGTTGATGTTGAATTGTTGTTGTTGTGTAGCTGGTTATTTCACTGACTGTATCTACGAACAAGACCTCGATGAGATGAATATTGAAATCATTCGCAACCTGCTCTACAAGGCATGAGTTGTTGTTGTACCTTTGATGATGTACAAGTAGTGCTAGAGTGCCAGAGTCACAGATGAAAGCATGTTGATTTTTGGCTCTCGCCTCTCTATGGCCATTATACACCAAGCTTAACTCAGCCTTCTCTTCTTTAGCCCACTGAGTTATGGAGATAAATTAGCAGGCTGTGGAAGAGGTCTGGTCCACTACCACCACCATTTACTGGCTGATTAAGGAGTAATATGATGAATATTGAATCTCGTCTTGTACAAGAAACTTGCATGAAAAGTTCTCATTTTTTCAGCACAGTTTCTTGCTCGATTTGATTATAGTAATCCGCCTCCGAAGGATTAACAGACGTCTTTTTCAATAGTCTGTTAAGACACCAATTTCATCAATCTTCCACTCCATCTTAAGACCCGAAAGACCTTAGTGAAAACTAAATAAATATATCACAATACCGGTAACTAATGACAATAAAAACAATAACAACTGGCTGGCCAATCATGTGGCATCATTCGAGTCACGTGCCAGAGAGTTTCTGTCCTGAAACAGAGCTGTGTGCAATTGAATGCAAGAAACTTGTACGAGAAAAAAACTTGTACAAGATTGACCGACACACATGCAAGTTTCTTGTACAAGACGACTTGCACAAGTTTCTGGTACTACAAGTTTCTTTAGCATGTGTCACTGGCTTAAGGTTTAATGAAAAAACTGGTAAATTGCTTTTGATTGTAAAATTTATGTAGCTAAGTAATGTTGTTTCTGTCATGAGCTGTTATTTCCTTTGTCACTGACACTTACTGTGCTGATGTCATGCTGATGATATCGACTGAATGACATCAGCTGCAGCTTCATCAGTCTTCAGGCGACTGGGCTCCAGCTATACTATGGACAATATACGGAAACCTACGAATGAATAAATGAAATAAGTGAAAACTGAGTCTTTTGATTTGTTAATGAACACCCTATTATTGTTGTCATTTTTATTTGGCATTTCCCATGACCGGTTTCTGCGGCAACGCATTTAATTTTTGAAAATTAATCCGATTGGTTTTTAGACTACAAATTATATCTGTGTGAAGCTGTGCCGAGTCTCTGTCTTAAACTTTTTTAAATCCTGTAGAGTCTGTTAAATTATTCAAATATCAGTCATAATGGTTTTACAGCTAACTAACTGTCAGTTGCAATGTCGGGCTGAGTGTGTTTTTGTTGTTGTTGATGTGAAGGCGTACTTGGAAGATTTCTATGACTTTTGTCAGACACTCGGCGACAGCACTGCTGAAGTTATGTCTGAAGCACTGGCGGTAAGCTTATCTTATCTGCATTTTTACAGAACTGTTTAACAATTGCTTTGTCTGTCTGCTTACAGTGCACCGAATAACTCCGGAAACTTGATCTGCTGGTAGATAGTGTTTGTTGCTAGAGGTGATTAAAATCTCCCTACAGCTTCTATGAAGGAGTCACTGGAAAGGATAAAACTTTCAGTTGAAAATTTTGGGGGTTATGTTACAGCAGAGTGAGCAAGGTAACGTGTCAGCTCCTGGAAAAGGAAAGAATCTCGGGTATTTTAATCACAGGTTTTTTAAACGTAATTTTGCAATTGACAGTCACACTGCACATCTGCAAGTGTATTCTTTAAGCATTTACTTTAGAATGAGTACTGTTTCATGCAATATATCTGCAAGGAACAAAAAATGCTTCGATGTAGTAATGATATGAGCCATGCTAGTGGTTGTGCACATACAGAAGTCACACAGGTGACTCTCTGCAGTTTGGCTATTTACAAGACTATTTACAGCAGTAATGACATCGTATGCATTAAAGTGTATATTGCATTTTACAGTTAGCTTGTATACAGTTACAATTTTAATTGTATTCAAAATCTGTTGTTTGGTAATTCTGTTATTTGCTGTAAAAGCACAGAGATATTAAACAAGAAGCCCAGCTATTGCAAAGGGGCCGCAGCTCGGCGGCAAATTACACTGGAGGTCACTGGAAATTGGAAATTACACCATTCGATCATATATGACTTCCTGTTATTCGTTTGTAGTAACTTTGGCATTACCATATAGCATTTCTGAGATATAATGTGCTGTAGCTAATGTTCACAAATTCGGCTCAGCACGATGTTTGCGGAAGCATTGCACGGTTTATTTCAGAACTGTGAGGCTGTGTATGTGGCGTAGTAATGTGCATTCCAGACACTGAATCGGCATGGGCAGACTAACAAATTTCTGCGTAAAAAAATTTAAAAAAATTTTGAGCCTGTTTGCGCTTAAATTATGCCAGATGTGGCTATTAGCTACTAAAACTAGTTGGCAACGACGTCGCTAATCACAGAGCAGCAAACTATGGTTTTCTTTTCTTCCAGAATTGAGTATGTGTAGAAAATTGTTTCATTTGTGGCCATGCCCTTCAAATTTCTACAACGTCTTTACATGGCTGAGAACTAGTCTCTGGAATATCACTTGGTGAAAACTGCATGATCATAGTATGTAGGCTGTCAGCCTGTGGGTGATATTAGCCGTTAATGTGGTGATAGCAGCTAAGAAAATCTTTTAAAATGAATAAAGATGCTGATTGTCTGTAGTTGATTTGTTGGACTTTATTTGCTGCAGGCAGTGTAATAAGGATGATGGTAAAAACTGTTGTTACTGCTGCATGATTTGCCGTTGACTGTAAACTGTGTTAAATGTAATTGAGTGAAAGATATTCATCGTCTTTTGCACTTGTATGACACTTTATTCACTTTATTGTTATTCTCTGTCCAGATAGCTACAACGCTGCAGTTGATGTCACTTTCCTTGATTAATTGTCTGTTGCTGATATTATATAATTCTTTCTGCCATTTAATAAATAGTTTGTCTTCTTTGTGTAAACTCTGTTGAGTCAACCACACCTTTATTGAAAATTTCATTACATTGTTTTTATGAAGAATGTTGTACCACTGGATGAACTGTCCAGATAAATTTTGCTAACATTCACTACTTGACCTATGATGTCTGAAATGTGTGTTCTTTAGGCTGGTGACTTTTGCTACCAGTTGCTACTGCACACTGCCTTTATTTTACATAGATGCAGCGGCAAAACTTCTGTATATGCCACAGTTAAAACACATGGTACCGTAGAGAGGAAAGGCCATGGCCAAGTTCGGCTGTACAGACAGCTGTGATGTAATGGTTTACATGTGCTTAGTGTATTGTGTGTTTAGTTTGAGGCCGATCGTCGAGCATTCATCATCACCATCAACTCGTTCGGAACAGAACTAAGCCGTGACGACCGCTTTAAGCTGTATCCCCGCTGTGGCAAACTGAATCCAGATGGACTACACGCGCTGTCACGGGCTGACGACTACGAACAAGTCAAGGCCGTAGCCGAGTTCTACAGTGTAAGTATTGGAACCACAGGTCTCATAACTGATGTCATCAGTAATCAGCTCAGTTACTATTCATGACATCAGTAATACAGATACGGATATTTGTAACTTGGCGTTATTAATTAAAGTGACATTTGCTTATTATGAGTTATAGCATTGTAGAATGGCATGTAAAAATGGCAGAAGGAAACCCCATTGGCCAGCCACTTATACAGTGCACCTTGTTGTCAACTAAACCCAATTAATTAACAACAAATAGTAAACTGTATCAAAAAAATGTCCCACTTTATCTGTCAGTTGTAACTTCATTTTGCCTGCACCAATATGCATAAAATTTGGCAGGTAAAAATTGAAACTCTGAGCATAAAACGTTCATAATCAATTAATTCTTTCCTATCAGTCGGTATAGCAGCTGAACATTATTGCGAGTGTGGTGGGTGGGTGTGCTGTCCTACTCTAACAAGTTAGCTTACATCTGTCTGGCAATTTTACCCACGACAACTTGCAGCATTTGTTGTGTCAGCAGCACATCACGATAACAACCACCATCGACTTTGATGCCAGGTTCAGCAAAGAACAATTCCAAATGCCTATATTCTGAAATAGCCACACACTGACACCGCCAAGAGCGTGACGCGTTTTGTCCAGATCTCTTAGCACATTTTATAGAGAAATTGTAAATAAAACAGACAGACATGCTGCAAATTTTGTAGCATACCTTTCCAGCCTATCACCTGGTAGGTAAGGACTTGGACAAACTGTAAACCAAGCCACACATGCAAAATGGCAACAGTCATGTGTGATAGTCTGTGGCTTTGTTGATTTTGTAGGAATATCGTATTCTGTTTGAAGAATCTGGCAACAATCCTGGCGACAAGACACTCGAGGACAAATTTTTTGAACACGAGGTACGTCTTATGTGTGATTATATACATCAACAGACTTGTGACGTCTTTCTGGAGTCAGATGAAGACAATGTGGTCAAATGACAGTTGCATTGTAGTGAGGATTGTTTAATTATTTGTGTAATTTGTAAAGTGGGTTCAGTGCATTGACATCATTGGTTGAGCAGTCGGTGAACATCTTGTTGTGTACTTAACGACAGATGCTGTGCATCCAAAGCAATACTAGACAAATCACAGCAACCAACTAGAGACCGTCACTTCATGTGTGCTGCAAACCTGAATGAAACATCCAACTAAAACTACCTCTCTGTGCATGTCATCAGCTTTTGTAGCTCTCGTTGGCGCCGACGGTTAATCGTCGTCACATTTCCACTTCGTCGACTAATGACGAATTCTCTAGGCACGCTGCGCCCTTGTAATAAAACAGACTAGCATGTTACGGTGCATTAGAAATTGTCGGCGTTATTATTATTATTAATTATGCAGTGTTAAGAGACATGCATGCCATCATTTGAAAGTTGGTGAAATGGTTGCAGGTGAAACTGATGACGAAAGCATTTATGAACCAGTTTCATTTTGGCATTTTCTACGCTTTTGTGAAACTGAAAGAGCAGGAAAACCGCAACATCATCTGGATTGCAGAGTGTGTGTCGCAGCGACATCGTGCTAAGATCGACAGCTACATTCCGATATTCTAACATTACTTGTCGTTATTGTGTGAGTCATTTGTGTGAATGTTGAGTGTTAATAATGTCGATATTCTTCTGTAGATGAAGAGTACAACTGAGTGAGGATGGCAAATAGTAGTAACTATTGTGTGTGCATACTTATTTGTTCTTCAGCAATTGTGACTGTTTTCAACAATCTAATTACATGAGTAGTCTCCAATAATATCCAGTCTCTAACTGAGGCTGGGGCCCAGCTGAGGTCCACGTTCTAATGTGTGCCGGGTCTCTAACAGTTTACTGCAGTGGTTAGAAAGTGGATTATTATAAGCCTGCATAATGCCATATAACATTCTGCTCATACAGTGTAGGCTTTGTGATGACTTTGGGCGGATTGCAAGAAATCTGCTCAACTCGTGAGTCTCCACTTAACCAGTTTTCATTTGGGTTAGTTCTCGGTTTAGACGATTTCACTGCGCATTTGTGTTGATTGCCTTTAATAAAAAACAATTCATTCAGCACTTTATTAAGTTGAGTGGAGATTTGAGATTTGAGCGGCTGATTTTGCCGCTCAACATTTGAGTGGACTCATCTTAACTTTGTAGTGGGTTTTGTGTTTTTGAAACGATTTTCACGTCAAGTCTAGGCTAGCTTAGCTAGTTAAGTAGACTCAACTGTTTAGTAGCTTTCTTATAGTCCACCCTTAGTGTTGATCTGTTGACAACACTACTATGGGTATTTACAGTGAAAATTATTGTTTGTCTTGCTAGGGCATGAGGCCAGGGTTCTAATAAATAATGGCTCGCATATAACGTTCTTTCTCTGACAGATGCTAGGGGATCCCAAGTAGGTGTTCTGATAAATGCTGGAGGCTCATTTATCACAAAATTCACAGTATCTGTATGTCTGAAATATATATTGTAGGCCGTAAGGTACTCCTGTGCATAAATTGAGATTGCGTTGTCCTCAGTTGTAACACAGGCTCGGCCTTGATGCATTTGACATTGACTGTTGGTTCGTGAGCTATAGAGACTCTTATTGTCAGTTGAGTGTCTGTCTGTCTGTCTGTCCAAAGTTTTCAAAATGCTTCTTATCCGTTCTTGTCTGAGTAAGATGATATTTTTTTAACACAATAGGTATCCATGATGTTTTCTTCTGAATGTTCATCATGGACAGTTTATCCAGAGCTGTTATGACATCATAAAGTTAGCAGGATAAGAGAGGGTATCGGTCTCTGGAACGGGTTGTCCAATCAGCTTCGTGTTTGATTGTTTGATTCGTGTTAGGTTTTCCGGGATGGTGGGTTGAATGGACCTACGTTGGTAGGACCAAATTCTTGATGGGGCTGGCCGTCATCTTAAAAATTTCAAATGACGATATCTCTGGAACGTGTTGCCCGATTAACTTCGTAACATCAACACAGGTCGTGTTATACTGTCATGCATTGTAGAGAATTATGCACGACCAACAATAGAGATCTTTACAAGTATCTTTTGACCAGTATTCTTGATTTCTCAATGGTGTCTAAATGTGTAGGTATTGTTTGAATTGTATATATTTATAGATGTATATAGGTGTGTGTGTTATGAGCTCTGAAAATGGCGACTCCAGTGTAATCATGACAGGCAGGGTTCATTCGTTGCTGTCGATTGACTTATGTGACATTGTGTCGTCTTTTGTGTCTAGTTTCGTCAATGCCTGTTACAGAGATTCATTTAACGGTGTTGTACTTTACACAGTTTGCGATAAACATGGAAAGGCAGGAATTGATGAGGTAGTGGAAAGGTGAGTGAATTTTTTTTTGAATATACTCATAGGTTGAACGATAAACTCATTAGATAATGAAATTCACTAAAAGCAACCTTTTTAGATTAATGTTGATGTTTCGGCCTCGACTGAAACCTTCTTTGGAACGGTCTGTCTAATCGCCGTTCGCCGCTCAGATTCGGGGCGAACAGGTTGTCGTAGATGTGGGAGAGTTGATAAGACCCCTCGTCTCTGTTCATCGTGAGTGAATTTTATTGCTCGTGCAAGGACAGTGTCATATCTGTTGTGATTGTGGGTTGTGGTTTTGTGGGTAATTTAAATGAGTCAAACTTGACAAAGAAAAATCGATTGTATACACAATACGTGTACAGAGTGGGCCAAATTAAGTGACACCACTTTACATTTTTGCTTCTAACACATGAATGCATCCACAAAATTTTATGATTTTTGGCACATTTACACTACATAATGC
>Ga0056114_1001476_pt1 | contig 10778 bp, 7 predicted proteins | sample WorMetHERISLAND1_FD_77005 | JGI IMG/M metagenome (GOLD analysis project Ga0056114, IMG submission 77005) | Marine gutless worms symbiont microbial communities from Max Planck institute for Marine Microbiology, Germany - Olavius loisae HERON... ...
CTACATAACAGTGTGCAATCTCTGATCCGCAGTCCGTCTGCCATCCAAAGTGTTTACCGCCATGTGAATTGGTAGTTCATCTCAGGCGGCCTAATTTGCAAGTTACTCGACTCAACTCAGTTACGTAAACGATTATGCTGGTCGCGATATCATAGATGACGGCGGTGATTTCAAGCAATGAAAAGCTATCACATTATTGAGAGAGGAATTAGCCAGCAATAACAGCTTCCGTCAACGCCACGCATCAAGTTTCTCGGAATGTTGCTAATGGGTGGTCCGCGATCGACCGTGGGAACATGGTTGTCACCTGTCACTTTGACGTCTGCAAAAGCCAGATGTGTGGGGGATTGGTCACTGGTCACGGGCAGTGAGTTGTCTGCTGATAGGTACCGCGCGAATTCACATCAATTAGCAAACGCCGGCCGGTTTTGTAAAGGCAATAAATGGCTTTGAAGACGACTGTCCGGCGTCTGTTGTCACAGAATTTTGTCGGGAATGATTTAGCGTGGGTGTAACTAGAATTGAATCGAATCGAAATCGTCATTTTGGGCTAAAAATCGAATCGAAATCGATCGAAAATCGAAATTTGGAAATCGTAACATTACTAGTCACAGTGTACATCACCACAGTGCACCAGCAGATGAGTTGAGACCATGTTGTTGGACGTTCATTCACCAGTAGTCACTAGTCAGCGACCGAAGCACGTGTCAGTTCTTGAATGTCTCGAGACTGTGTGAAGAACGTTGGTAGTAGCTGGGTCACTGAAGAGTGACTGATGTACTGGGTGATATTGATGTGGAATTGTTGTTGTGTCAGGGTCCATGAGAAGCCGTACGTGGAACTCAAAGACAGCGATGGTCGTCCCGATGACGTTGTCGCCAAAGAGGTTGTTATTAACACTTAGACTACTTTGACACTGAAGTGACACCTTGCATTTAGAGAGGTTTTATGTGACCTAGCGGGTAACCAAACAACCTCCCCTTACTACAATCATACAGAAAAGAAGACTCACGCTGTTTGGTCATCTGATCAGAATGGACGAGTCAGCAGACGCCAGGAGAATTCTGACTGCAGTTCCCCAGAGTGAGTGGAGAAGGCCGGTTGGGCGAACCTACACCTCCTGGATGGCCACTCTGAAGAACGGCCTAGCTCGGCACAACCTTACCTTGGAGGATGCTATTGAACTGGCTCTGAATAAGCCGCTGTGGAGACTATTGGCAGCAAGCGGAGCTACGCACTGATGGTGCATGCCGAATATTGATGAACCAAACCATGCACATTTATGTGTGCTTGAATCTGAAAGGGTGAAACAATTTACTGCTGATGATTTATGTGTGTACGTGCTAGGCGTGGGACAATCACCTGCTGCGTAATCAATCCATCATTGTCGACCTGTTCCATGGTCAGCTCAAGTCGTGTGTTCGTTGTATCCAATGTCAACACACCAGTGTCAAGTTCGACCCGTTTACATTCCTCTCACTGCCGCTGCCAATGGACTCCTGCATCTACCTTGAAATCATCGGTCTCAACATTTCTCTCAATACGCTGATTTGATGTTTTACTTTTCATTATTGTGTGCTTTTAGCTGTTCTGCTGAACTGCTTTCAGCCATTTAGTGGGTGTTGGGAATGACATTCTAAATACACTACTGCAGCCATCTGTAAAAACCGTCGGCCGTATAACCTATATTGTGTTGGCGCAGATGTAAAACCATGCTCAATCAATCAACCATTTGTTACAGTTCCTTTAGGTCGATGACAAATCTGACAGTTTCCTGCAAAAGTCACTTGCACAGGTGCCATGCGACACTCTTGAAAGTTGGAACAGGAAAGTTGCATGTAAAAAATGGCGGATGATTGGTGACAGATTATTTAGTCATTGGGTTCTCTTGTATGACACGTGTAACATCGTCCAAGCATTCATAAGCTTTCAGCAGATCACTTAACGTAAAACCTTGCTCACCATATGGAACAGGGAACAGAACTGGTTCTGTTTGTGAAACTAGACTTTTGAAAGTAAAAACTTGTGCAACTGTGTTTGCGACATCTGAAAGTTCTCTTTTAACTTTCAAATGAGAACTTTCAGATGTGTTATAGCCTTTAGGTCTCTGATAAGTGTGAATTATACTTTGTATGTAGTTTGTGCTTGGGTTTCATCCAATTGTTTTTGTCATCATCTTTATCATCATAAATGCATATAAAACAATGTCGAAATGCACTGAAGTACGAGATAAAATGCAAAAACGGTAATCAGAGATTCACTCTTATAAGTAGCTGACATTGGTTAAGCTTGATGAGTCTCTAGTGATTGGTTTATCTGGTGTTAGCAACAGAGTGCGTTGTGTCGTTAATGCTTGCAGTGATACGGCTAAATCAGCCTCATGCTGTCAAGTACGGCCTGTGTCTGAACATGGACGAGAAGTATCGTAGTCTGAAGAAGCAGCTGAGTGTCTTGTGTGGAGTGCCGCCGTCGCGCTTGCTGCTAGTCGACGTCTATGGAACACTCGTACGAGTAAGGCGGTCTATGGTCATGTGATGATCTGATGCAGCCAGTACAGTTAACATTAATAATATCAACTCGGCACATGTTTTGTGGCCTCCATAGTAAAGCATCCAAATTCATTGATGCAAAATTAGATTGGATTTTATTCACACCAATGAATCAGTTTTTTGATGTCTACTCGACAGTTTGATGAAATGGACTGATAGTCAAGGTGTGACTAGTGTTTTATGGTAAGCATGTTTGTGTTTTTTTCTGATGTTTTCGTGACAGTGCTCATCGTCTGCAGACTGCATTGGCATAATGCATTAGATTTTATGTAGACAAAATGAGGTCACAGGTCAACTTGTTTCTTTCAGCTGAGACTAAAATTAGTAAGCAAGAAAAACTGCAGAACAACTAGTGAATCGTGCATTTTTAGTGAATTTTTAGAAAACAAATCCATTTGTATTTTGGAATCGGTTAAATGATTTGAGTCACAAATCCAAATGTTTTATTCCATAGCAGGCTGCATTTGTTCAACTCCTCTTACCAGAGCCAGTGACAGAGGAGAACGAATAGTCACATTGAGTTTTGTCTTACTGTAACTGAGTGTGGTCTATGATAAAGATTTTTTCGTTTGCCGATGGAGTTTTCTGATTTTAAGCTTACATTTATAGTATAATTGTGTACTGACTTCCAGTCCTTGTTAATTTCGTCTGTCAGTTTTGTATTATATGTTGTGATTTCAAAGAGTTTTCCGAGCGACATCACCAAGATCAAGAGTAACATTGGAGGTAACCTGATCGTCTATGAGTTACCTGCTACACCGATGATCACACCAATGTCTGCTGCGGAGGAGAGGACAGGCAACCACACATACAGGCAGCAGTCTCCTCATCATTATCATCACCATGGCGACCAGTATCAACAACAACAGCAGCAGCGGCAGTTGTGGAGTTTGGGCCAGATACAGCGTGGTCTTACTAGTGAGTACATTATTTATGACTGACAGATGGTTTGCATGGCAATGAGACTGTGGATGGTTGGCATCTTTGATACATGTATACTGCCCAGTGCCCACTGACTTAGGTCTTCCTCAAAAAGGCTGAAAAATGCTGCATGTGATACATGAGTCTGAGACAGGTTCAGTGTGTGAACATAGGCTGTACCACGGATTCTGGATACCGTACTGGCCACGGAATGGCACGTTTGTTAGTAAATACTTTCTGGCCTCCGCTAGGTGCCAACCAAGATGGCAGACCAGTTTGGGGAACTGGATGTATTTTAGCTGTAGAGCAAAGGACTGTGGGATTGTCTCGTTCTTAAACCAATCACAACAAAGCAGCAGTCCTTGTTTTGGTTAGTCAGCCAATCACGGCATATAACGGCCATATTTGTAGGCACCTGCTGGTGGATAAACTGGGTATCACTTGCGGCAGCTAGTGCTGACCCTGAGGGCTGTACATAATGCATAACAGTGTAGCTGCTATTGCTGCTTGACAGAACCTCCCTATATATGTATTCTGCCTAACAAGCTAGTCACAGTAACAGTAACAGATAAACATGTGAGTTTGCTGCAAAGCAGTTATGATCTGTTGATATCATGTGACAGCTGAATCTGATGAGGAACGTATCATGAAGTAACACTGTTGTCCCTAATGTTGCATCTGACCTGATCACTGATAATGTATGTATAAGGGGAAGTTTTAATGTTAAATTTGCTTATAATTGTCACTGTGCAGTGCATATGCATAGCAAGAGACTGGCAAAATGTCTGTCTGTCGGTCCATCTGTCTGTCTTGCTCAAGTAAACCTGTCAGGCTATATCAGTCGTTCTGGTTTTCTTACACCGGACAGGATTTCAAAAACCCAGCAAGATCACTCTTTGCAACGGCATGAAATACATCTGTGAGATTTGTGACATTTGTGCTGTTCAAGCTGCAGTGTCTGATAGAGATCTTGAAGGCTGATGTCAACACTTTAGTGAATGTGTTGGGAAACTGCTGAAGTGTGTCTTGTACAAGGATGAAGCAGTGACAAAATGGCAAGCAGTTCAAATTCGAAAATAAGGGCAAACTGATGTGTGACTGCAGCAACACAGATAGGTCTACTGTACCTTCTGACCAATCTGGTGACAATACTTGACAGAAGAATCATTGTAGAAAAGCTGAGGAAAGTGTCGGGTAATACGCTGCAAGGACAGGTTTGAGGCAGCACTGACAAAATCATTACACTCAACATCAGTTTGTTGAACGGAAGTCATTGCTGTATATTAACTTTATTCACTTCAAAAGTCTGTGGGTGTGGGTGGCCCTTATGCACACTGTGGAGTACCAGAGAAAATACCCAGCTGAATGGACTGAAAGTGAAGTAGAGTGATCTGTACTGTTGCACAGTTTCATCGCTGTGTCACCTGCTTCCAACAGAATAGTTGTATTGAAATGGCAGTGCTGTACCTGTAGGTAGTTGATTGTGTGTTTCAGAGAGCTGTGCGTCTGGTGCCGATGCCGTGGACACAGTGGATACAGTGAATTGTACTGATGACGACGATGATGATGATGTCAAAGCTGATAATGTCCCGTGGCAGCAGTGTGTCGGCGATGATGTCACGACTGCTGCTGACAGTGTTGTGAGTAGCAGTGACATCACGCTGACAGCCGACAGGTCACCGTCAGCTGTTGATAATGACGTGTCCACACTGTCGGCGGGCGACACTAATGGCGTGTCTCCAACATCAACTGGTGAAAGTGTCACTAGTGACGGGTCTTTCAACGGATTCATTGCCATGCATCGCAAGATGGTATGCCGTCATTTTCTGTTAGTTGTAACTTTCACGTCTGTCTGGACTCTGTGAGTGTTAGTTGCTAGTTCTGTCGCTGCATTCTTTACTGTAATTGACATACAAGAAAGTGTGTCCCTGCTGGCAGATGAGAAAGCATTTTCACTGGCACTGACTGCCTGGCATTCTGCTGTATTGACTTTACTCTTCACATCATTGATAACTTCAGTCTTCACTGGAACTGACAGCAACCATAACATGTGCCATGAATGTTGACATTAAACGTTGTGTAACGTCAGTGCAGCCTTGTTGTGATTGTTGATTTGCGTACTTGAATGAGAAGATTATGAATGGTGTGAATTGTGGTTCCAGATGCACGTGGTGTCTTTTGCAGGTTTAGAGATTATTATTATTATTATACAAGGTTTAAGCACGCTAAGTCATTCACAAAAGTGAAGGATCTCAAGTGCGAGAGGTCACAGTGTCACCGGAGGAACGCACGATTGTATAGAGCAGTTTTAAGCCTAGACAAAATACGGCAGCAGTATAAACAATCGTCCGTCCGACTCAGTATCACGCGAGATGAGTCTTTAGCATAGATTTAACGTCTTCCCTTGTTGTGCCGTGATAGCAAAGGTGTTATTGTTTTCAGTAATGTCTGTGTATTTGCACACATTGATAGTATGTTGTTCACTGATGTAGTTTTTGTCTCTGTCGTCAGATCCACATGGACATATATTTCATTTCGTCACAAAAGACTCGTCCCAGTCTGTTTGGAGTGCCAATGGTGATCCCTGCTGAAGCCGTCACAACTCATCAAGATCTCTACGAGCAAGTGTGGAGTCGCGTGTCCTACCTCGTCACTCCGTTGCCACCGTCTGACGCTGCCGCGCCGAATCACGCACAGGATTGGTCAGTAGTACTCGCTGCAAACAGCTGTTTATTTCATTCAGCCAGTTTCTCTTCTTAATTGTAAATGCTGCTTGGCGTTACCTTTGGGATGGTGTCATGAAAGTCAGTGCTGAAGCTGTTGAAGTATTGAGCCTATGTGCTTCCCCGATGTGACAGCAGTTGCTGAGAGATTCTTGTGGGTGGTAAAACAGTAGCTCTTACGATAATATGTGGTGGAATCCAATGACGGATGTTCTAACCAGCACATCATGGAATGGAATGGTTTGAAGTTTCCACTTCTTCACCACATGCTTGGCAGAGAGGAACCAGTGTTGCTTTCATGGATGTGGGACTCGAGAACAAGATCAAGGACCCGAGCTTCAAGATCAAGAACTTGAGCTTCAAGGACAAGAACTCAAGAGCTTCAAGGACAAGGACTTGAGCTTCAAGAACAAGGACTCGAGTTTCAAGGATTAAGACAGAAAGTTGTAAAAGTTGAACCACATACTGACTGAGGACTGAGAATACTCTTTGTAACTTGATAACGTCAATTTTTCACCGCAATATTTCAATACTAATGCAGTGGATTATGTTCAAAAACAATGACGATACTGTTCTCAGAGTCACATAGTGCTAGTGCTTACTGATACTTTTTATCGTCACTATTTATTTCACTTAGCAGCTTGTTGAGCTTGCAAGCAGTTTTATACCTGACTCTTGCACTGATAATTTATGATTATGATATCATCATTTTCTGTGTATGTGCCACACAATATATTTAATAGATGAAAGCATTCTTTCAATATTTATTTTTGAAGACTGATGTTGAAACACAAGGACTTTGTAATGTGTTGCTGTAGCACCTTGCACTTGCACCACGTTAATCTGATCTTATGATGATGATGACTGAAGGACTTGTGGTTCAAAGACGAGGACAAGGACTAGTTAATTAATCCTTGATGATCATCAAGAACAGGGACTTTCCTGTAGGACATCAGCACTTGTTGTAATAACACTGCGTGGCTGTGTGGTTATACTGACTGTGTCTGTGTATTCAACTGTGATGAAGTGTGTTTGCTGTGCTCTGTGCTCCAGCGATGACAGCCTCGGCTATGAATATCCGTTCACTCTGAAAGCTGTGCAAAAGGACGGATGCACGTGCACATGGTGTCCGTGGTACAGGTACGCTCTGTGATATTGTGGGTGTTGTTGATGTTACAGTACTAGTTGTTCAGTGTAACATCTCATGGACCAGTGCTTGCACTCAACTCAATGACAGTCTAATATGTTATGTTATACAGCAACTTGCTCGGCATTTGATAGAACAAAACATAAAACAAAGTAATTACCTGTGCATTATGTGCATTCTGATGTTATTATAATGTTGCTAATTAGGAGCAGTGGGACACCACAGACTCTCTCGTCTTCTTAATAGACTAATTAACCCTTTGACACCCACTGTTGCCATATGGGTACAGCTATAAAGCATCCTGTGCCAGACCGGGTTAAGCCGTCATTTATAATTTTTGACATCCGGGAACTCTGACGCTCCGCTCTGAGCATCAAAGTGCCCGGATGTCAAAAATTACAAATGGCGGCTTAACCCAGTCTGGCAGAGGATGCTTTATAGCTGTACCTATATGGCAACAGTGGGTGTGAAAGGGTTAATATCCAATGAATGCATTCACATGTTGTTTGTGCCTTTGGCAAGTGGTTGTGTCTTACAAGTAGTGTTACGAGTACGACCACATCACACCAGTGGTCCATCACACGCTGCACTGGCTGTCAGTCTGTCAGTGCATCAAGTTCAAGATTGCACTGATGGCATCTGACTGCATTAGTGTTCAGTGTCTAGCCTATACTTTCGCAACGTGCGTGCACCAGTAAAGACTATTGCCGCTCACGCCAGACTAATATCTGCTGACCACCAGCACCTGATTGTCCCTTGCTCTAGAACTGCACACTTTGGTCCGTGGAGCTTCCGTGTGTCAGCACCAACAACATGAAACAAGCTACCACCCCACCTCAAGTACATTGACACCAGCCGTGGACAGGGTGCTGGAGGCGAGTTAACTGGGTTTTGGAAGGGAGTAGTACAGTGAGTTGCAGTAATCAAGTCTTGATGAGTGTACATGTTGACAGTACGCAGTGTTTGTCGTAGGTTCTGCAATGGGTGTAAGTTGGACTGCAGTCCTCAGCCGCTGATTATGTCAACGTGTTACATCGCTGTGGACTGGGAACCAACTGCATTACATCTGCGATATCATGCTTCACAGGAGAAGGTCTGTGAGTGTGTATATATGCCGCTTGGCTTCTAGTCACAGTCTGAATGTAGGAGTGTCAACAAACGATCTAATGTCGTAGGCATATTTACTACCTGTTCAGCGATTGTGCAGTGAAGGTGATATTATTTTTAGTAGCGTTTGTCTGTTTGCCAACACGTTAACTCTTGAACTATTCATTATATCGTCGTGAATCTTGGCATCGCACTATGATCAAAGGCTGATGTTAATTTGAAAATGGCTGCATCCTGCTTCCTTTGTGGTGATTTAACAGAGTCTGGCGTCCTCTCTAAGTGCTAAGGTTGCTGCAATACCTTCAGTGTTCCCACTTAGCTATTTCCAAGCGATACTGAGTGTTATAAGTGATTTGGTGTATTCCACTGATGTAGTGTTTGCCTGTTATCACATTCATATCAACATACACTTTATTTCGTTGTTGATTCTACAGCTTTAAGGTCAGATTTAGTCGGACCTAGCGTATGTTACAGCTGGTCAGCAGTGTATCATTGGTACTATATGTCATGGTGTTAGTCAGTTCAGCATGTTAGAGGTTGCTAGGCAAGCAATGTCACACTACTATATACAGGTCTGTACTTGACTTGCTGAAAGTGTGTCGTCAGTTAATAACGGAGCATGAAAGTGTCGAGTCAAGCCGACGGCAGCAGACGGAGCCCATCGGCCTGGACACTTGTCTGAAAGCTTTCACGAAGGAAGAAGAGTTGGGTGAGGACGAGTTGTATTACTGCAGCAAGTGCAAGAAACATCGACTCGCGGCCAAGAAGCTGGAGATCTGGCGGCTGCCACCCATCCTGGCAAGTTACACTCGTTGACTGTCTCTGTGTGTATACATGCTGGCCGGTCTCATAACCCTTGCTGTGTTGGAGTGTATTTAGCTGGTGCCGTGATGAATACAGAGCACCAGTGAGTGAATGTCGTTGATGTCACGTGACTGGTGATGTGTGTAATGTTATTAGTGTAAGTTTGATATATTGAGCTGTTTCAATAGAAGAACGTTGGTCTAATGACTACTGGGTGTCTTTGTGGCTGCATGTCATGTGTCAGTAAACACATTCTGATATTTGTTGAACATTGCTCTAAGTGCCACCCACTCGTGTTTTACCTGTGACATTGCTGACAGCACCGCTAGCAGTGTGTCTGCGTCATCCAGTTCAGCGTTTTGCCATCTCTCAGTTTCGAACAACGTGAAATATACAGAGTTAATCTTTGAACCTTTACGGCCACAGAGTCTGCTCCGTGGTCTTGATGCAATCTCTGCATGGCCATTATACCCTGCACTATTACTGTATGTCCCAAATAATGGCTTGGGCATCATTGCATTATTCCAAAAAAATATCTAAATACTGGTAGAGACCCCAGGTTATAGGAGTAATACAATAGTCAGTCAAAACATTTCGTTTTAGAACGTTATAGTGTCTTTCAGTTATGATGGCAGTGATGTGAACCTGAAATTGTACAGTATATCAGTGTACACACGACAGTGAACTACTCTATGGTTTTTGCATAGATAATACATCTGAAGCGGTTTCAATTCCACAATGGCCGCTGGGTCAAGTCGCACAAAATTGTTAAATTTCCGTTCCGTGACTTTGACCCGACAAACTACCTGGTTCCAGGCTCCTCGCATAGCAACCATCGCCATAACAACCACAACAACAACACAGAGGCAGACAACAACTACAGCAGCAGTTGCCATGACGACGACGATGCTGTTGCTACGGCAACAACGACAGAAGTCCGGCACAGTGCTAATGGTCATATACCATCTTGTGAGTGTTGTCATTCTACAGCTGGCTGAAATAACATTGATGCTGAAATAACATCGATAGTACTTTTTGCTGTTAATTCCTAATACAGTATGAACGCCGCAGCAGTAGTAGAAATACCTTTATCTTATCCAACTTCTGTCCTATCAGGCTGATAAGGTTTTAACGTATATATCGTACTGCAGCAGTGCGCACTGCCATAAATACATCATGAACCGATATCAGTTTCAGTAACTAATTGAAGCACATTATTGACTCTGAGTCTGTATATAAGACGCAACTTACGACTGCTACCATCTACAGTGTGAGTCAAAAAAAAATCCCCCCCTGCGGTTTTCTGAAATTTTTTCCCAAACGGTTGGGAATTTTTAATCAATTTTTTTACACACCTATTACACGATCATTTCTACACTAGAGTACAAATTTTTATTCAAATATCTCCAACTTTGAGAAAGTTATGCCATACTAAGCGCGACCACCTAGCGAAATTTTACATTTCACTAGAACTTTAACTTCTAAGTTTGCTTACTGAGCAAATGACGTCATTGTTGACGTCATGTC
>Ga0056114_1001477_pt1 | contig 10777 bp, 9 predicted proteins | sample WorMetHERISLAND1_FD_77005 | JGI IMG/M metagenome (GOLD analysis project Ga0056114, IMG submission 77005) | Marine gutless worms symbiont microbial communities from Max Planck institute for Marine Microbiology, Germany - Olavius loisae HERON... ...
AGCGATGGTAGTTTCCTATAGGCTCTCCATTGTGACCGTTGCGCTATCTGTAACCATTCGGCCGCAATTTGCGATCGAATGTCTCCGACGCTCAAATCAACAGGGGATGGGTCGCTTTGGGCCCAAATTTAGGGATGTTCCCTTTGGAGCAGACCCTTCATGTTGGGGTTGCAAAGAGCGAACATCCCAGGCTAAAAATGATGAAATTATTTTCGAAGAATTCCAGAATTTCAACCTATGTTTCACCAACGTCACAGACGGACAGACAGACACACAGACAGACGACATGCGATCGCAATATCGCGCTTTGCACTAAAGTGCATCGCGCGTTAAAAATAATACGAACTACGGTGGGGTATAGGTAAAAAACCACGATTTTCTGTCTGTAACTTGTCGTAACTCAAACGGTGCCATGTAGATAGAGGGTTGGTTACAATGGACAACCTATAGGAAACCACCCGCCTGCTATTCGCTTCTTCAGATTTACTGACTGACTTAAACTTTAATTTAACTTTCGCATCCAGTCACTTGGAAACACCGCCTTTGCTTCTGGAGATGTTGGACAGTTGGGCTTATATGTGGTATTTTCGATAGTAGTTGTTTATATACCTATATACACGCTAGAATCTAGGCTTAGGTTGAAATTAGGATCCATTGTTCAACGTTTTCAATCAGTCAATCTAATAGGAAGTTGCACACGCGCTTTCGATATGGCACCAAGATAGATGACTTTGGAAGCTTGGATGATCTCGAACTGCCATAAATTCGAATTTTGTCGGAATTTCGCCTGATTTCGCATAATTTGGGAGAAAACAACATCTGCACGAATGAAGACAGACCCATATTTTCAGCGACATAATTGTAGCACACTAAATGTACTTTTCGGCGATGTAAGTCGTATAGATTGCATTGATATTGCTGGGTTTTCTTCCGTTGAGGGCGTCAAACAATGGTGGGGTATGGAAATACGTCCGAAGTTACTAATAATGACTAATAGGAAGTTGCCTAGGCATATATGCACTTTTGACTGTCAGCAAGGTCGATGACCTCGGATGACCTTGAACTATTCGAATTTTCGGGTAATTTCGCATATTGCTGGGCGTTCCTCCGATAGGAGTCTACAATCAAAATTCTGTAGGCGAAAATGGCGAATTTCAACCTCTGTAATATCTCGCAAACGGCAAGTATAGGGCCCAATACTCCTACGGTTAAGCGTCAATAGGAAATGTTGCATATCGTTGATTTGCTGTAATAGATTTCTTTGTTAGAGGCCTTCATACACGCACTGCTGTACTGCTGTCGTGCGTGTCAGCGAAGCGTGGTTGAAAAGATCGTGTCATTCGATGTGTTGAGCTGGAGTCAGCTGAACTATAGAACCTATAGCTGGGATGATCTGGGTGAGATCACATTGTGTGGAACTTGTGTACAGCTGCTGGCGCGTCCTGTAAGTGAAGACGAGTTTCGCCAGATGGCGTATCTCAAGGACTCGTTCTTTGAACTCGGAATGACGTCTGTCAGTCACCCCAAGTGTCTCGTCGAGTCGGACAAGAACGGTACAGTGGTGTTCGAGTTCGGTCTGGACCCGTCCAAGCAGTGCTCATTCACCACCGAGCTGTACAAGTCAGCACATGATCCAGCGCTCAATACTGTCCAGGGATTTTCATTTGATCAATTCTCAACCCTCGAGAACCTTCAGGACAAGCTTCGAGTAACCATCAGCTTCCCGCGTATTGGTCGCTACAAGTTTGAGCTCGACGGCAAAGAGGTAACGAAACAGTCATACTCAATGCAAATCAGTCAACATTTACAGTGTTTTAGATGACTAATCGTTATAAATTATTATCTAGTTACTTATACCTATACCTATACGGATACCTACCGACGAAGAACGAAGTTAGTTATCTAGTTCGTTTTTCGTTCTTACCTTCATTCATTCCTTCTATTCCTTCGTTTATTAACTGACTGGTCGCTGCCTGTTTGGCATTATAGGCTACTGATTTGTCTAATCAAGCTGCTTATTGCAGGCCATACGTTTGGGACAACACATATGGGTAATCTGGACCCGTGGATGTTTCCCCAAGATGGCAATATACATTACATACACTGTGACATTAATTAGTCAAAACATTATTATCAGCCTCAGATATGGATCTGTTTTACAAAGAATGATGTTGTCATAAAAGCACACGGTTCAGTGCAATGTAGGGTTTGACTGGTGATGTTATAGATTGGCAGCGTTGAAGGCTTCACTTCCATCTGTGAATACTCCATCTACTGCAACAAACCAAACTTCCGCTTCGACCCAAACCCGGAGAACAGCCGCGGTGAGTGGGGCCCAGGAGCCGATACAGCCAGGTATGGGCTTGAACCGGATGGGAAGGATGGAGGCATTATCTACGCACAGGATGGAAGGGCGATCGTTGCATTCCGGTCAAACGATCCAAAGCGTATTAGGTTCCGCTACACACTGAAGAGTTTCGAACAACCAAGTGAAGATCTCAGAGAATGTATCTGTTTCTACAAACACGGAGAACTCATCACATTTCTGATGAAGCTGCCGCACGAAGGCAAGTACACGCTGGAAATGTATGCTAAGGTTTGTGATCGTACGCGCAAGAAGAAGAGAGGCAGCCAGAAACAGAAGAACGCGAGCAAGAGCAAGAGCAAGAGCAAGGAGAAGGATAAGAAGAAGGATAAGAATCAGAAGAACTCAAAGGAGACAAAAGAGAGCAAGACAAAGAAGCAGGCGATGAGTGATGACGATGACGATGAGACGTATGAGAGCATCTGCAACTATCTCATCAAATCAGACGTCGGCTGTTACGACCTGGCGCCATATCCACCACTCGACAACGTCTACGGTCAGACTGGTGATGTCACTGAGCTGAACGACGATGACCTGTGTCTGACGCCGGACTCACACCTCGAGTCTGTCATCGACCCATACGAGCTGGGACAGATGACGATCGTGTTGTATGCCAACAAACAGCCAACGACCGAGTTGAGAGCCGAGATGACGCGTTACTACCGTCATGACGACGACGGCGACGAAGACAGCAGCAACTACGTCATGATGTACCGAGACCAGTTGAAATACACGCTCGACCTCCACTTTCCCAAGGTCGGCTTCTACAAGCTCAGTCTGACATCGGGAGACAATCTTGTCCACCAGTACCTCATTAATGTGATTGAGCCGGACACCAAGTGTAGTCCATACCCAACGAGAGGTCCCGGCTGGCGAGACGAGTTCCAACTGCTAGGCACGAAGACGGCCTACTTGGAGGCTGACAGGAGATTCCTGCTGCGACTGAAGGCGGCAGGCGCCAACAACGTGAGAGCAGTGTTCGACGACGGACAGCAGGTGGAGTTCACACAGAAGAACGACGATCAATGGGAGACAGAAGTACATACTGATCCGAGAGGAGGCGGCCAGCTGCGTATCTTGATGGACGACCAGCGATCTGCAACCAACGATGTGCTCCTGGTGACATACAAGGTGAGCTGTAGTCTCAGTGGCGCAGCACGACAGTCTGTTGATACTTAGTTGCTGTCCACTCATCTGTTGCTGTTTCTATCTAAGCAAGCAACTGTCGGTGTCATTCTGGACAGTAATCTTGCCTCTGACTCTCATGTTTCCGCAGTCTGCAAAAAATCGTTTTTCCATCTCAAGAGCTCTTATACACATACGTGCTACACTGACTGGTGATCAATGCACCTAATTAGATTTCCGCTCGCTGGGGACCTTACAGCGCTCCCCAGACCTCTTAGCTGCATTTTAAGGGCCCTACTTCTAACGGGAGGAGAGAGGAAGGTGAGGGAGTGAAAGGGGACGGAAGGGTAAGGGAGGGGAAGGAATGCACAATGCAAGGGAAGCGAAGAGAAAGGGAGTTTAATTGGGCCGTATCATATTAACCGCCCGTATCGATTAGTGTCTTGGATGGCTAAACACGTTGAACTGTCAATCACACAGAGACAACAGTATATATGTTGTTCTAAAGCATTTCGATGTTTTTTCAGCTTTTCAGCCTGCCGCACACACTACATAGCGACAGTCGTGGTCGTTACAGTTTTACAGTTTATAGATAAATAGAAATGACGTTGAACCGGTGTGAAATTTTGAAATTTGTTAAACTAGTTATTAATTAACGATAGTTTAAAGAATGTTTTCTTGGACAGGTCCGACATACGGTCCAGATAACAGTGATAGGCCTATCGCATGTGCACTTCTGTCGTACAAACGTTTTATTGTGCTATTTTGTCATTTCATATCACTGCAATGACAGTAACGATGGATGAGCTGTTTAGCAAAACGAACCGTGCGTGCGTAGATACTAGACGGCGATCAGCTGACAAAGATGAAGAGTGAACAGCAAATGGCTGTGCAAGACGCCGACGAGCATCGGCGAGAAATGAACGAGAAACGTGCAGCGGAGGAACGAGAAGCAGAAAGACGTAGGAGAGATGAGGAGGAGGCAGCTAGGCGAGCTGAGGAGGATTTCAGGAAGAACAGACAGAAATACGAGACAGAAGAGGCTCTAATCACAGCGCGAGTAGAGGAGGAAGAGATGCAAGAAGCCGAGGAACAACATCAGTCTAGTGACGAAGTACCAGTACTTGATCTTCAACCACTGCAGTCCGACAGCGAAAAGGTCTGATAACATGACATGCACGTGTTGTGTACGGATAGGCTAGGCTGCTCGTGACGCATTAATAATTACCAACAGCAACGGCCAGTTTGTTGATGCCGTGTCTATAGCAGCATCTGCTGTTGTAATAAACATCATGAGACTAGTATGGACTGATGCTGGAACTGCTCCAATCTTTGCCTGCCGCCGCCAGTCACCTAGATACACTGCAACTGCCAACAAAAACACAAAACACTGCATGCCTGTCGTCGTGTACAACGGATATTACGTAGATATCTAGGCCTATTCTACGTAATATGATATCTACATTTTTCTACCTGTCACTCTATTTACTTATACTGTGGTTAGTTTCTGTCCTCCGCATAGTCATGTATCGATCGATACCAGTATACAGTAATGGAACAACAAGCCAAGCTGTCGTTAACCCTAACTCTAACCAAAGATTGCAGACTATCGAGTAATTAGCGATTGTTGCTAAATAGCTTCTTCTTCTAAAGCTATTCCGATACTGGGCCGTAAGAGTATTGGGGTCATGAGTTTGACCTTTCGGGGTCATGTGACGTCATCGGTCACGTGACCATTTGATTCTCCACAGGCCATTTCCTATTGGTGGTCCATGAAAACAAGCCTCTATCTCTAACGGTTTCCGAGATATTTATTGGCGAATGTGACAATGGTTGACATGACCTTAAACGACCTCTAAACAAAGGTCAAGGTCATTCATTTTGGTACAAATCGATTACTCATTACGATTTCCTGTATGCTGTCAATAGTAACTTTTGCTCTAAGACGCACCGTTTAGCCACAATACATAACGTTACAGACGACGGCGACAGACGGACGCAACACTGTAGCATAAGCGCGACCGTTTGTATGGTCGGCTAAAAACCGAACCGATATTGTCATATTTTGAAAAACCGACACCGGTACCGACGTCGGTGTTTGTAATACCGAAAAATACCGAACGAATACTGACAATTAAATGTCGAAATTTCGGATATGTTCGGTTCGGTATTTTCTAATTTGTCGTATGAAATATATTGCGGCCTACCTTTGCCATACTGCAAGTCAATGCCTTTCTACTAACACTAACATCATCATCATCATCACTGGGAGGTTTAACGTGGCCTAAGTAACAAAGTTACTGCTAGGACCACGAAACTAGGAACACTAACAAACGTAATACAGCTATAGTGTTTGTTGGGTTTGTTATTCAGATTCTCTCACTGCTGAGTTGACTGTTAGGATATTAAGATGCTAAAATGCTTTTTTGTACGGGGATACAGCAGTGAGTTAAATAGTTTCAGATTTATTATTATCTGATGCTGCGAACAACGAGCACTGTCTTCACCAGTAATGCGTTCCTCCTGTCATGAAGCCGCGTTCTTATCGGTGTGTTTTGGCTTTGCCTCAATGCCATTATAACCTCTATAAGAGTTCACTTGTTCTGCTGGAGTTGTTTGATATAGTCTATTAGTTGTGCAATTTGGTTCCTATGACTGTTTGTTCTGATGTTTTCTTACGCTTTTTTGTTTTTGTCCTTGATGGTAGGCTATTTGTACGTCAAGCAATGAAAGGTTTACTTACTTACGTTCTTAAAGTTAAAGGAACAGACTACAAGGTCGCCACGAGTGGCGGATCGGAGTCTCTCTATGTTGGGTGATTAACGGACTGTAGATCGACTATGTGATTGAGACATGGAGACGACTAAAGTGAGTCGTGAATTAATGTTGCTTAATTAATCTCTGCCAACGAGTGATGTCGGCTACGACTTGTGCATTACGGCTGTGTGATGTATATAGCGAAATGACAAAGAGAAAAAGAAGACACCGAAAGAGGACTATTCTATGTACATGCGTAGAAGCGAGGAAACGGTAGGGTCATGCATTAATCATTAGCATGCTGTAGCTATTACAGGCTGGACCAAAAATGGCACCATTTTCCTTGTATGCCTTAACTTCACCAATTTCAAACATTCTTTAACAGTCAGAATCATCAGTTAGAAGAAAATTAGAAATAGCAGTAGGCCCATCACTACAAATCTCACCACACCTCAAGTGTGTCGCTACACTACCTTGTGAAATATCAATGTCTTAATCTCGAAAGCAACAGTTGAAACTTGAAAACAAGACGACTTCTTTGACAACACAATGTAAGAAATTAACTACAGGAAACAACGTGTTTATTGTCTACAGTAACTGTCTCATGTCGTACATCGTTGTTCAATGTGTCCGACGCACTCAATGCGGCGACGTCCGTCAGTGTCCATGTGACATCACTCAGTAACGACCGACCGGTTTGGCTGCTGGTTACAATTTGTCGACGTAGAAGTCTGCACAGCACTCGGCTGGGCTGGCGTGTCAATTTGGTAACAAGGGGAAGGACGACTCTAGTTTGTTGACGAGAGTGCTACGCAGGTGGATTCTGTGTATTACATTCACCGTCTCCCTCTCAGTCTTGTCAACGACTGCACTCAGACTGTTGCTCAGTGGATACGTCTCCGCAGCTCACCGCTTGTGCCACGCAGAACTGGTGGATCTCCGACGAACCAACTGCAGGTCAGATTTCATTACCAAAGCCCATAGTGGCCGCCAAATTCACCCGACTTGAACCCTTTGCATTACTGTCTTGGGACAGTGTTGGAAGCCTATCACAAGGGCCATCCGAAACCAAATACTATCGCTGAACTGAAGGAGGTTCTGATCTGAGACAGCCAGCTAGCCAGAGCCTACGTCATGGATCAATAGACAAAGCTATCGGACAGTTTTCAAACTGACTGAAAAAGGTCAGTGTTGCAGCTGAGGGTGGACATCTTGACGGTAACTGCAATGTCGTGACTCTGTTACTTTTGGCTTGAACAATGTTATACTGTGTACTTGCTTGGGCATTTTTAAGCGTGTGAAAATCGCTGATTGGCAAGGCCTATTGTAGTTTCGATAACTCTAGTGCCGATAACTTTACGTGCGGCAAAATCGCCCCTTAACATTTCGTTCAGCAACCGTTAATGCCCCTATTACAACTGCAACAAAACTTGCAACGCTGCAACACAATGGCCAAGCGCACACGCACAGCCAGTGAAGGCTGTCTCAGTGACGGGGTCTGAGCGACGGTCGACGGATGGAGCAGCCGCGTACTGGCGCCCTTTAGTAAATATTCATCGTCTGAAAAGTTGCCGCGTGATTGGCTGCAACTTGCAACAAAATGCATAATTTTGTTCATGTACCTTATTATGCACAACAGCTCTGCAACAGTTTTAGCTGTTTTAAGTTTTAGGTTTTATTGCAGTTGTAATAGAGGTTTTAGAATTCGGCCTACAACGTGAAATGTTACACACGTTGGTTGGTCTCGGTAGCCCTACTGGTAGCGCGTCGGACTAACAGTCGGAAGGTTGTGGGTTCGAGGTCTGCTAACGTAGTGTGTATCACAATCAGCGCTGCATAAAAGCTTAGTTTCCGAAATATTTAGCATGAAATTTACGGACGGTCATAGACTGACACGTCGACTGACAATAAGGGTCGCTTAAAGCTTGCAGCACGCGAGCCAGTGTGTGTCAAGATTCTGCCGTAACTGAATAAATGTGAACATAAATGTGGAATTTCGCGATTCTAATGTTGAAATGTCTAGGACGGCCGCTTGCCTCAGCGGTCATCTGGTCTTGCATCTGCTTGTTATCAACAGATTGTGAATGTATCATTCAGAGCGTCCGTTCGTCGTCTGGTCTGTCCGTCATACTCCAGTATTGTGTCCTAACGGCTGAACAGATCGTCATTTGCTAGCTGTTGTGCTGTTGTAGACACCGCGGCGACACCATCAGGTTCAAGGCTCAGACGACGCGGCCGATTGGCATCATTATCACCCGAGTAAGTGTTTGCTTGTATTGCATCACCAATCAGCTTCGTCAACCTTTCACATCATAACATTCGCCGTCACTGCGGCCTTACCATTCACCATTCCTCACAGCTCGCGCCTCTCCCATCCTTCCTTTCCACCATCGACTGGCTATTCTTTCACGCACTAAGACTCAGGCTTTTTCTTGTAATTTTGGTTCCAATCAGCTTTCAGCACACGTGGCGTGGCATCCGATCACAACGTGTTGTCACTGCGACACGCGTCAGCAGCAGGGTTGATCAGGTGGTGCCAGCACAGCAGAACTATAGCCAGGCCAGGCCTGCATGCAGGAGGCTTGACAAACTGCCGCCAGACAGTGAGAGGCATCATAGACGAATGATATTGATGATAAGAATCTTGAGACGGACTAAACTGATGCTGATAATGATGATGGTGAGAGCTAAGTGTCGGCTGCTGATGCTGCGTTGCAGAGCCAGTGGAGCAGATGAACGAAGTGGCTCAGCAGCCGGCGACCAAGGACAGCAGAGATGCCACGACACAAGCCAGTCATCGTGACGCCACAGTCAGTTCCGGTACACAGACCGACGAACGACCAGCCGAACAGACTACTACTAGTGGACCGACGACGATAGAGAAAGAGACGAGTGATGCCACTCAACAGACAGACGAGCAACAACAGGTCGTCATGATTACACCGCTGAAGAAGAAGGCACGCAAGGTGGAAGAACCAGAGGAGAAGAGACCACAGACAAGTGACGAGGAAAAGCCGGTGAGGAAAAAGAAGAAACGTAAGAACGAGAAAGAAGAGTGTGACACCACAGAAGAGCAACAGAAACCGAGAGGCGAGAAGAAGCAGAAATCATCATCAGCAGCAGCAGTGCGCGAAGAACCAGCAGCGTCGGGCGGCAACGATGAAACGAAACGCAAGAAGAAAAAGAAGAAGAAGAAGAAACCGGATTCTGATGACGAAAAGTCGGAACCTAGGAAAAGTATGAAGGCAATAGATAAACAAGGTACGACAGTCCAATAGCTGATAAAACCTGGGTAACTTGAGTTACCAAGCCGCGAACAATGTGCCTGTCAAAATGTCACATAAAAAACTGCATAATTAGAAGCGCTTTTGTTTTTCGCCGTGTCCTTGCATTCTGAGACTGTGAAAACTCAACACTGCTCCACGTACTTCACCTTGACTGACTGCTGGTTCCATCTCGACTGTCTTCTCGTGCAACCTCACTTGCTGCACTTCGCTTTCTCTTCAAGTTTTCACCGCGCGAAGCACCTACCTGCGTTGCGCGGTATTGCTATGAGAATGTCTGTCCTTTCGTCCGTCCGTCCGTCTATCCGTCTGCAACTTATGGGCGGCGGTGTGAGTCGGCTGGGACGGCTTCGTCGGGTGGCGAGTTCCATTTCCAAACAGTACGTCAGGGATTTGTTTTACTTTTCGTTTTACATGGTTCATTTTTGTTTTTAAATAGTCTACAGTGTACATCACAGGCTGCGCGGTAGCGCAAGCCCTGTATCAACGGCGACACAATCATCATTCCTATGGGAGCCTCACGTGACTTTCTTTTTTCCGGCTCACCCCTGGAGGTCACACCCCCTAACCAATCTTCACGCAAAATGGCTCAGACGACGTTGATTCACGCAAGGACGTGCCTTTTGCAGTAAAAATCGCTACTTTTTCATACCCCCTGATCTCCAGGCCCCCTAAAAGGTCAAAATTGTCTGTGGTTTATCATAGGTGGCCAGCAATGATGTTTTTTACCTTCTGGCAGCCCGCCGTTGTTTGTTTCAGTTGGTTTATCTATTGTGATGTGTGACATGGCGAATAAAATTCTCTCTCTCTCTCTGGATGCTTACAGCTCTATGTCCGCCAGTTGCAGTGCTCAACTGTTGGAGACCGAGCTTTCGCTGTGACTGCATGGTGTTGGGCTATGGAACAGTCTGCTACTGAATTAAAGGGGCACTGGCTTTGTTTGTTTTAGTTTCTGGCTACGTGTTCTAGATTAAGCTATATATACTCAGCTTTCGAGTCCACGTTAAACTCGTCTATCGTATCGTATCGTAGGCCTATCGCATATAGAGGTGTGTGTGTGTGTGTCACAGAGCTGTCGCAGCAGATGGCGCTAGAGAAGCTGCGAGAGTCGATGAGATGTCGACAGCACACGATGCTGAAGATCGCCATTGACGACTGTGAACGATTTGACAAACTACGAGACAACAAGGAGGTCAAGAATGCCAACAGGACACTGGCTGTCATTGAAGCCAGACAGGGTCAGCAC
>Ga0056114_1001478_pt1 | contig 10777 bp, 9 predicted proteins | sample WorMetHERISLAND1_FD_77005 | JGI IMG/M metagenome (GOLD analysis project Ga0056114, IMG submission 77005) | Marine gutless worms symbiont microbial communities from Max Planck institute for Marine Microbiology, Germany - Olavius loisae HERON... ...
AGGCTTAGCGCTTGTGTTTGTGCGAAGCCGGAGACCACTTCGTACAGTCTTTGAACTTCTTGATTGACTTGCTTTTGTCAACTTATTGTCACCTTCTTTGTCATGTTTTGCTTGAATTTTGCATCGCTGAGTAAAACAGCATTGTTGTAAAGGTTCACATTCACACTTGTATTAGTTTTACAAGGTAATGTAGCAACAAAGTTAAGCTAAGGTGGGAAATTTTTCATTCTCGTTATGAGCCATTTCTTTCTGATTCCGACATTGAAAGAATTTAAAAATCGACCAATATTTGCCAAAGTTATAGTAAAAATAAAAGTGGCCCAGTTTTTTTGACTCACAGTGTATAAAGGCCAGTTGCAATAGCCGTGCTGACATTAAGGTCAGTTAATGTCACTTTAATGACACTGTTTGACCAATTCTTTATGACTTCTCTACTAACTATGAACCTGTTTTGTACTATTTCCAGTAGAGTAAAAAAGCTGCTGAAGACATAATGACTTGTATTCAGCACCTCTATTGAGGTCATTCAATGACACCAACTGCTATATCATTGCTATGTATAGGTATGCTATAGTTCCACAGATATAACGACAACCTTAGTGATGCAAAGCTCAGTGACCTGCTGGGATAACTCATGTGCCACAGCTTGACTGATAACAGTCATAAACCATACCATTTGCACACAAAAACACTGCATTAATTAAGCTCATCAGAAACGGTCCCACCATTTACATCCACAGAACTGCAAAAATAAGTTACTAGAATCTTATCTAACAGTTCACAACAAGAAGTCACTGACAGACTGACACATATGGAAGGACATTTCCAACGACCTCGTACACACAAAGGTATAACAATGGAAATGAATACAGCTACTAAGACCATCGGGCTACAGTGACACATAGCAGTGAAGCTAATGGCAAGGCTTTCAATCAACACTTCAAAACTGTCCAATGACAACTTCAAGTGTCTTGAAAAATCCACTAATCACAATTTTGGCCCTCGTAAACTACCAACCAACCAACACACAAAGACAACTGATAACATCAATTAGAATGCATTTAGGACAAATTTCAACACATCAAACTGGACTAAACACAAGAAGTCAGTAGCATGAGCTGCAGCTCAGCTGGCAGTGAATCAAACACATGTGACACACACAGCAGCAGTCACTGCTGCATGGTCCAGTCATTTGCTAATGTACGACGTGGCCTGACGCAGTGGCCGTCAGTTCCCAGAGACTGTGAGAGATCGCTAGTGACGACTCGGCTGAGCTCAGTGCAATGTGAGACAGCAGCTGCTCATGGCGACGTAACAAGCTACAACCAACAATTAACCATCAGACTCTCCACTACACAATACAGCAGCAAACATTCCTCATGATTGACAGCTTCATGTGATCAGAAACACAGATTACAAGCAAAGAACTGACAATGAAAACCAGAGAGCATTGGAAAGCATATACCAAGTCTCAGTTTATGAAGACAGTGATGACAGAACAACAGTCTGCGATGGAAAGGAACAAATGGTTTTCAAAAGACGACAACTGATGAGAAACAGCTGGTGCTGAACAGAGATCAAGTCACACAGACAGTTAGGCTAAGTGGCTGGTTGTGGACTGTGAATGACTCAGTCATTAACATTCGATGTGTTCATTAATTCTGAGCCACTAAACAGCAGTACTGTGACAGAATAGCAGCTTCAACAACAACAAAATAACAATGTATGCCATTGCCCAAGTGTTACATGACATGGCACTTATAGATGTTGAGAAGCTTGCCAGCACAGCACAGCACCGCACCACACCGCACAGCACATCACAGCACCGCACATCACAGCAGAGCACAGCATAGCACCACACAGCACTGCACAGCATAGCACAGCACAGCAGAGCACCGCACAGCACAGCACAGCACAGCACAGCAGAGCACATCACATCACAGCACCGCACATCACAGCACAGCACATCACCGCACTGCACAGCACAGCAGATCACTGCACAGCACTGCACATCACAGCAGAGCACAGCACCGCATCGCACCGCACAGCACATCACATCACATCACAGCACCGCACCGCACATCACATCACAGCAGAGCACAGCACAGCACCGCACCGCACAGCAAGGGTCATGATGAAAACACTAGAACTGTTAGTGCTGATACTGTTTCTTACAGTAAGTGACATGTGCTATTTGTTATGGACAGACTTGGAAGAAATACTGGTTGAGTGAAGAATGGGTGAGATTTTCAGCATGAAAGACAAAGACAGTTGATCTGAAAGAATGACTGTAGAGTATAAGTAAAGTAGGGGTTATATTTCAGCTTACAATGTCTGTAGAATTTTGTGACAAAAAGGGGCATGTTTATCCAGTTGAAGATATCGGTATAAAACAGTGCCAGCAAGCAAGGGACATGGACTGAGCAACTTGGAGCATTAGTAATGAATTGATCAGGTCACCAACAAATGAGTGAGTTTCTACAGAAACATGCACTCAACAGCTACGGAGGAATCAAAGGTACGTCAAGCATCATGGAATGTCTCACCTGCGACCCAGGGACGAGTACCGAGCCAAATTTCGTATAATAAGAGCCGATGTCAGATGAATGTGTTTTGTTAAAGGTCCTTCACTAGGATCCTGAACAACAATACAGCAATAACAAATTCTGTTATCATCGGCAAACTGCTTACCAAACTTTTGTGTACCGTACTGCCAAACTGACAATGTAAACAGTGCTTTTAACACAGTCTACCTTTAGGACAACTAGGAATGACAAATGCCAAACAATTAACTGATTAACAATAGAATAATTAAAGACATAAAAGACATAATCTTACAATCCGAATAGAGCCGTGCTTTTCTGAAACAGAACGGAAAGTAATCATTTTAACTGAATCCAAATTGAAATATTTGGAGACTGAACCGAATCTGAACAAAAACAAAAAATCAATTCCGCACACCACTACTAAGTGTGTTAGTAGCAACTTCACCTGCAAGCGAATCACCAGTGTGAAGTATGTGTGGCACTCTTCTTCAGAACCACAGCCTGTAAACTGCTTAAATGGCAATTTTTGGACAAAATTAACGGCACAAGAAAAACCTAAATGCTTACCACCAGATGGCTTTTTTTGAGCTCAAAATATGTCAAATTGCTTTATGACCCCACACAGTAGAGTACAGCACTCCTGAGACCTCCTAGCATTCCCTCTTATTCTCAAATTCCTAGATCCATCGCTGGTGAGCGAATGTTGCCTTTTAACGAGGTTTATTAGTTAGGTTTAACATCCCACTTGACATTTTGACACATTGTCTACTTTGTAAACAACATCTTTACAGGTCAGATGACGCAGCATACAGCGTAGAAGCACAGAAAGACAGTGTTAATTCAGCTCTCAATTTCTCCAGCTCACCGTGTGACTATAATGCAACATGCATTGCATACAAATACAAGAAAAGTTTTGCAGCTCTAGTCTAACTCTAATGGTACGGATGCCTAAAACAAGCATGCACTCAAAAGCAACCGACAAATAAAAAGTGCAGTCAGTTTCTGATAATAAGAAAACAACCAAACCGCACCATGAGTTCAGGAAACGGTGGTTTGCAGCTGAACCGTCTGATGGCCTGTAGAGCAGCGTTTGGTGGATAGATCGGCGGTGGCGGCTGCGCAAGCTGCACAGACGCATCAGACTTCTTTCTCTGCTCATTTGCTAACCGCAGGCTTGCTTCACTCAGATGTCGATCCTAGCATATCCACATGCACTACATTTTCATACAATGTAATCATTTCTTTTGTTATCAAACGTAATAAATTTAACCCTTCGACGCCAATTGTTACCATATGGATAAAGCACCCTGTAATTTTTGACATCCGGGCACTCTGACACTCAGACGTGAGTGTCAGAGTGTCCGGATGTCAAAAATTACTAGTGCTGTGCGAATATTCGAAATTTCGAATCGAGTAATTCGTTCAGTATTCGATTCGATTCGAAACTAGTACAATTATTCAAAATTTTTGTCACCAATTTCTTACTTATTTAACAGAATGACGCCAGTTTTTCACCTTAGCAACCACGCCTGCTAAACCAACAAAATCAACAAACATGGCCTGTTGGCCTATTATGACCCACCAAGTACTCAAACTCCTACAACAGAAACCACAACAGTGCAGTGCCATAAAAACAGTTGACTTTTCTATTTAACAAGTACTTACTACTGGTGACTTTTGAGACCGACGACAACTATTCGATTCTATTTGAAATGAAAAAACACTATTCGCTCAGCACTAAAAATTGCAAATGACGGCTTAACCCAGTCTGGGACAGGATGCTTTAGCTGTACCCATATGGCTACAGTGGGCGTCGTCAAAGAGTTGACATAAACGACATGCAGAAATGAGACATGTGACAGTGATGTGTGTAACCTGAAGATGTGTCATCAGAGACCAGCGTTGACGGGGCACATTATCACAGCCTGTCCACCGACATATCTGAACTGGTGCCATGTTACTCTCAAAGTGCTCCTTGGTCACGTGCTGGTAAACTTGTGTAACCGACTCAAACATCCTGAATGCAACAGAAATGCATTACATAAAGCATTCACATACAAGTTCACACACGGTCGAGGGCTCAGTGAACACAATGTCTAGAAACAAATGTGTCGTAATATAAAATTTCCAAGCTAATCAGGTCAAACCTCCACCAACTCCTGAAACAGGTTATTAATGTAATAACCAGCATTGGCCTAGGTTTTCTCCTCAACGAAATGCAGTCACAGCTTTTCCTCGAACCAGACTTCAGCCGACACCAATGTCGTGTGGAGCAAACTTTGCACACTCGATCAGCAGCTGACTGGCTGTAACCTGTGACTTCATTCCTTCGACCTCACTCGACTATTCTCAGGTTTCATATAACAGAATTGTTAACTGGTAAAGTAAATCAGTTTGTAGGCCTTCATACAGAGGCATACTAAAAGCTTATCAAAGTGCTCAAGACGCATCACTTTGGTCGCATGGACCGACCCACGCTTATCAACATCAAACATCAAGCGAAGCTCAAGACCCTACCAGGAAATATTCAACAAATGTTCTGGTATCCAAAGGGGAGTTCCTGAAATGTCTGAATCTGCATCTTATCTTCACATAATATTTTCCTCATAATCAACTGAACAGTTATTGAACGTAATTGAACAGTAACTTTATTACAAGTAGTAACATGACTATAAATATTGAAAAAAAAGTGTTTAGATGTAAATTAAGTCCATTATCATAATGACATCAAAGCTAAGAATGAAGCCGGTTACTTTAAAAAGTCAACATATGTTTAGTTGCAAAACTTGTTCTTGAAGTGTGCATTTCCATGGTATTGGTGTAAGTTAGGCAAACACAGCAGGACAGCATGAAACACTGGACTCATGGATTGTATGTAACCTGCAGAACAACTCACCAAAATTTGGGGCAAAAATAATCATGCATTTATAGATCACCATTTTGTGTTGGGATAGTTTGTTTTGCGGCACCCTGAATTGGAATTATTATTATTATTAATATTATTATTACAAACGCCACAATTTAACTTAAAAATATTACAACAAACTAACTTCAGCTGGATTTACTTGCAGAAATACATGTAAGACAGGCTTCAACATTATACTAAATTTGACTAAATAGTATAAAGATGATCAACTAATGTTTACACAACAACGTAACAGTAACAAACAAACAGAGACAGCTACCTATGACAACCGGACCATTCACACACGAATGTTGAACCACCGTCTTCATCTCTCCTTGTTTTCTTGCGCATCGAGCGAGTAACGGCAGCTGAGGAAGGCGGAAGTGGTCGTTTCCTAGCGGTGATGTCTGATCCGATAGATGATGAAGTAGTCAGAGGGACTGAAGAAAGACCGACATGTTCCTGAGACGATGGCACAGCTAACGGTGGACCAGGCCGGAATACTACATAGCTAGACGGATGCTGCATAGTGCCCACGTTGGACGACTGCAGTAATATCGGTTGACCTCCGTGCTGTAAGATGACTGAAGCGTTACCAGAGCCCGCTGGCAGACCGACCAAGCCAGCACGTAACTGCAACGATCCGCCGACGATCTGTATCGGCTGTTGTGATGTGCTGATGAGAGGTCTCCCCGGTGGCTTTAGACTGGTTGATAACTGCGCTGCTGCAGTGTGTGTTGACGTCGCTGGGTCTGATGTGATTGAGTCTGACTGGTTCGCTTGATAATCCTTGGCAGCCAGCGCTGGTGAATTGCTTGTAGTGTGGTCAGAAGCATGAGTGGACGGCTGTGGTGGTTGGACACTGATTACATGACCCGACTGAAGCACTATCTGAGCATGAGTCTGCTGGGCAGCATTGCCGACCGTCATAGCAGCAACACGCAGCTGACCCAGTTGATTGGCTGTCAATGGTGCTTGACTCAGTAACAAAGGCCGACCACCTAGCGGCTGGTGTTGACCAGCTAGCGGCTGAGTTGGCTGCGTCTGTCCGTCAGACCTCATAGCGATGGGTCGCGGGGCCGACGGTGGAACAATAACTCGTTGGATCATCGTTGAGTTGGCTGAGTTGAGTATCTGAGCATGCTGGATGATGAGCTGACCTTGTGATGTGGCCGATGATATGAACCCCGCGGCGGCTGTTGATGACGACGACACAGTAACACTGCAGCTGCTACTTGACACAGTGCCACCGCTGGCTGACTCGGCTCTCACAGCTGGAGCTAGCGTCGGCTGAGTCAACCTCACTGACAGTGACGGCGGCGTACTGGACGACACCACCGGTCGAATCAGCAGGCGTGTCCCACCGCTGATGAACTGACCTGATGGCAGTGATAGGCCGTGTGGTGGTATCACCATCACACCATTCTGCAGTGCAGCAGTTGAAGCTGTCACAGCGGTCGATGACGGCCAATGTGAACCAGCACTAGTGCAGCAGGTAGCGGCATCGTCCGCTGGACGTGACTGCTCAGCGCTGCTAGCTGAACTCACATCAACAACACTCGGTGAATTCACGTCGACAATGGACGTCGTCAACTGCTTATCATCAGTAGCTGCTGGTGACGCTGGTGCTATCACGTCCTGGCCGTCATCAAATGACAAATACTCATCGTTGCCCGTCGTCGTCATGGTTGCCGTCTCTGTCTCATCCATCAGACTAGTCTCATGCAGCAAGTCGGCCACTGCTGCTGCCGTCTCTGAGTCAAACCCTCCGTCAGCCTCCGGACCTCTACCACTCACCAGTTCTTCACTGCTCATCAGCTGTTCCCTGGTGTCCACGGCGGCGCTGCTCACACGCTCTCCTGTTGACTCAATGAATCCTGTCACAAAGTCAGCTGACAGGTGACTGTCGTCGTCGTCACAACTGTCGGCGGTCAGCGCCGGTCGACCTCCACAATCAATGATGTCGGCGTGCATCATGGCTTTCACCAGCACGTCGTCGCCATCATCACATTCATTCAGCACCGACGCGTCGTCGTCGTCGTCATCGTCATTGTCATCAATCACGTCACCGTTGACGACCACTCCATCACACTCTCCGACGCTGTATCCAGACTTGCCAGCTACCTTCATGTCCGGCACTGCCACCGCCGGTTCCTGGTCTTCTGATGAGCAGCTCGGCACTGGAGAACAGATGCCGTTTGTTAGTGTTGTGGGAGGATCATGTGTCTGTTTGGCATGTCCGTTAGCAAGGCACAGTGATGATAGTGATGATGATGATGATGATGATACAGTGACTGGTGGGCAGCTAGTAGACACAGTCGTCATCTCCTCCCCTGCAACTCCACTCACGTCCACGTGATTCTCACTGTCACAACCGACGCTGCTAGATGAAGGCACTGAAGTCGTTGTTATGTTTGTCGTACTCGCAGCCTCACAGCTCGTCACGTGACTCATGTTACGAACAAGTTTGCTTGCAAGCAATGTTTTCACGACAGCTGGGTCTGGTGCCATGGACACAGTTGCCGTGGTAACGGTGCTGCTTGTTGCTATTGACACCGGCTGGTCGGCAGTGCCACGGAGAGCCTGATGTATTGTGGGAAAGTTTGGTGGACAGAAGACTGGCACAGAGGAGTTGGTAGTGTTAACTTGAACAGACGACTGTACGGGCCTAACAACAACTGACGACGCCGCAGAACCACCAGCCACAGCAGCTACAACATACACACCATTCCCACCATACACAACATAACAATCAGACTAAAAACTCTCATTCAGCAATTCTTATTTAAATAGTAGCCTAGTAGGTATATGGCCACCAGGTGGCCGCTGTGACATATGGCTGTTCCGGGTAATTACAGATTATCACAAAAATGAATCACTTTCGCTGGCAAAATGTATTCGATCATTCGATGATGTGTATAATGGACTATAATCATTTTGGTGTCGGTTTGACATTAATTGACCCACTTTTGATGAAGGTAAGCGCAAAAAACGATTTTTACAATTTCATTCCCAGTGACTTTGACCTTTAGATCTTGCATTTGCTCTTGTATTACTCTTGTCCAGTGCTATGCTTGCAGTAGATTAGAAGTTTCTATGGCTTTCCAATTTTGAGAAAATTTGAGGTAGAGGCTGGATAATAATATGATACACTTGTTACAACAGTATGTATGAGACATGGTCGGTGCGGTGTATAATTTCTATGACAACACTTCTACTTCAGTGCCGAGAAGTGGTGTCAGCTAGGCTCGTAGTCCCTAAGGCCAGGTTGATTGAGCATGGTTTTACGTCTGCACCAACACAATATAGGTTATACAGCTGACGGTTTTTACAGGTCTGATGACCCAACCAACAGTGTCAAAGCACTGAAGGAGGGTGGTTAGTCATACAGACAGGCCTCAGTCTAACCAGGCTCACCTCACTGTGTTACAATAATACAACAAGCATGCAGATATTATACAAGAAAATAATCTAACACACACAAAGTAACCTAAGCACAGTGAGTGAACACAGTGAGATGAAGCCAAATCTGGCAGACAGAACCTGTAAGCTGCTCAAATGACTGTGCAACTACAGAAAGCTACACAATACTACTACTAGAGAACAGTTCTGGCAATATTCCCTCGTGCTCCTGACCAAACCATAGCTCAGATGTGGTCAAATGGAGTTTGAGGGGGACCCTAAGGCCGGGTGGGTAATCTATGCAGTGTGTGCTGTGATGTTTACAGAGTGTAGTCCGTACCTGATTGAATAGCGAGAGATGCAACGTTGAGACGTGGAACAATGCCGGCATAGATGACTTCAGTCATTCCACTGCGCTCAAAGCTGCGTATCTCGGCACTTGGAAACGTCATCCTACGACAGGCACACACACACTTACACATGAGGCCATGCAGACAGTGCCTGCACTCATTGGCAATGCACTGTGCCAGCAGCAAGAGATCACTGATAGACTGCTAGACATCTTACCGGATGCAAGCAGCAAACGTGGCTGGACTGACAATCTCCTGTAGACCAGAGACATTGCACGCTGACAGATAGCGCTTGTAGACGTCCATCTCCGTGACAGTAGCTGCTGAGCCAGGCTGACAGTCATACTGTGAACGCAGCCAGTTGACGGCTACTGTCCTGCTGTCCACTGGACCACCGCCAGCTCCCACTGTCACCAACACCATTCATCAGCTCACATGATAATCACAGACTTAACTGGCCAGTCCTATTGATAACCAGCTAAGGTATAAAAACCTCAGTCTGCTCAATGGAGACTGGTTAAGTGGATAAAGCCACCGTAGTCAGTTGTGAGCACTATCAGTGAGTTCTCCACACTGTCATGCTGGATCATGGCAGTGTGGTGTCATTATGACATTATGAGCCCATGACAGATTTCACTAACAAGCACCAACGAGAACCGCAACAAGAATTAGCAGTTTCATCCGATGAACATCTCTGATAAATGCTGAAATGCCAAGGTGAGGAAAAGTTTCTGTTATCCACAAACATAAAAGCTAAAAGCAATGTTCAGCGTAAAGCTGGTACAAGCTGTCTGCTGTGTATCAATGCATCGATGCTGATAGGACGCACTCTATCAACAGATGAGCAACACCAAGTGATGTTGATGTTGACATTACTACACACGACGTCATACAGACAGCAGAGCTATGATGTATCATATCACCAGCTCACAGACACACAGCTGCTTACCAGGCTGACTGAGTGCATTAGAAGCAGGCAGAGCTGGCGCAGACTGTGTAGGCTGTGACCTCATTACAGCGGTGGCAGCAGCAGTGGGCTGTGACACAGTTACGTTCACCGAACCACTGCCAGTGACATGCTCCATGACCTTTGACCCAGTTAACGACTCCTCGCCACAGCTCTGTACCTCCAGCGTCAGCAGGTCAACCAGGATACCTACAGCATGCCACAGGCAACCGCTACCGGCACATACTAATACCGGTAATACTACTAATAATTCATTTTTTATTTATTTATTTATTCATTCTTTAATCATTCAATTTATTTTCTTTATATTTTTATTATTTATTTCTGTTTATTTATTTATTTGTTTATTTAGTTTCGTTTATCTAGTTTTGTTTAATTTTTGGTTATTTTATTTATTTATTAATTTTTGTTTACCGGTACATGTTCATTGTTCACGTATTTATTTATTTATGTTAGTGACTATCAACTAGGGACCTGTGAATCATTTTTTTTCGTTCGAATCGAATCTCAAATCGAATCAGCCGTATACCACGCAAGCCGTAACACAGCCTAACGGACTGCAGGCGTACCATACAGCCTGTTACAGGCCTATAATATGTTGACGACT
>Ga0056114_1001479_pt1 | contig 10773 bp, 5 predicted proteins | sample WorMetHERISLAND1_FD_77005 | JGI IMG/M metagenome (GOLD analysis project Ga0056114, IMG submission 77005) | Marine gutless worms symbiont microbial communities from Max Planck institute for Marine Microbiology, Germany - Olavius loisae HERON... ...
ACCATCTTTCGATGACGCATAGACTTGCTACTAACTATGCCAAAAATTATTGTAATCGGACACCTATTGTTAAAGTTATTGTAGAAAATGTAGTCACATGTTTTTTTGGGACACAGTGTAGAATAAAGAAAACTGCTAAATTACACAACACAAAATTATGCAGTAGAATACACACCACAAAATTATACAATAAAATCCACGACTAAATGCAAAAAGAAGTGAAAACGGCGTTATTAATCCAGTCTATTGGTAATTTAACACGAAATACTGAAGTTAAGCACTTGCACTTACTTACTTACTTACTTAAGTGCTTCATAAGTGTATGTCTGCTTGACAATGAAATGGACACAAGTGTATACAGGGATTGATGAATAATTTTGGTCTGGTCTCGGGTCTCCAGCCAAACGGCTCAGTCTTGTCGGGATATTGCAGTCTGCTAATGCTGCCGCTCATTACAATATTGTTCAGAGAGAACAAGTGGTCGAATTATAGAAAATGAACTAGGGGTGCCCGAGGCGTTCGCACTGAGGCACCGGAGGCGCCAAAGGTGGTGAGGTATGGGGAGGTGGGTCTGGAAGGGGGCTGTGGCCCTTGCCCAGAAAAATTTGTTTAACACTGAGCACGAAATGGAGCGATTTCGTGCATATTTAGCGGCTTTATTTGGCCTTAGTTTGCACTAAAATCATCAGTCAGTCAAGCACCAACTATCAACAAACAGTAATTTGGCAGAACCTCCATTTTGGGGGAAGAGGAGGTATTATGAGGTCAGCGATGTCACCATTCGAAAGAGCGATGGTGGTTCCCTATAGGCTCTCTATTGGGACCATTTCGCTATCTCTAACCCATCGGGCCGCAATTTGCCATTGAATGTCTCAAATCGTCGCTCAAACCAACAGGGGTGGGCCACTTTTGAGCAAAATTTGGGAAGAAAGTGGTTGACCGATGTAAGCCAAATTTTAAAAGTGTTGGGAGACACACGGGACTGCCGTATACAAAACAAATCGTGCAGTTTGAGCTCAATACATGAACGTGACAGTCAGACCATCACGGAACGGTAACATCGATAGCAATAGACGAAATCGCTTTACAACGCTGTCGCCAAATGAGGTACAGAAAATGCAGAGTACAGAAAATCCAAAATATTATACAAGTGACAAAAAAACAGAATGACCAAAACAACAGCACATCACCAGCTGATCACAAAGAACAATCTAAGACGTCATGTGCACTGGACTAGACGGGACATAGTCTCAGACAACAAAAACTTCACAAAAAGTCTATTTATTACGTAGCATCAATCACGTACGTATAGCATTAGCAACAATACGACTGGGAGTAGACTAAAGCATGCAATAAACTAATGCCAATCTATTTACATTGAGCATGAAATTGTACAATCTAATGCATATTTACAAGCTTCATTTGGCCTAAGGGGGTTCAAGGGGTCGTCTAACCCCATTTTCGTAGCATCTAAAGGGGCTTGTCGTAAAACTAAGGGGTCGGGGCCCCGTCGCCCACCGTAGTTCGAGCACTGGAGAGAACTACATACACGAAACCAAATAACCTGTGTGCAAATATTAAGGTAATGAATAAAATCAGCCATTGTCACTCCTTTGGCCAGACGTCATTTTTTTACAATTTCCTTACATGATGATCCCAACAAATGCATCCGAGCCCGCTTTATCCAGATCTTCACAGAACGCGATCGACGCCAGAGGCCAGAAAAGTTGAGGGAATGATGCCTTGAAGCGACATTTTAAGTTTTATTTTGAAAAGATCGTAGACATATTTGCGTGCACGGGAGGGGCTATGTCAGCCGGCTCAACCCCCGTCAATAGCGCCCTGGATCTTCCTCGTCTTCGGCAAGTGTGTTTATAAGATGTCATCGTGGACAAGACGTGTGACAATAACGACCACCGCACACAGCGTGATTATAAAAAATTTCGCCGCTTTGGCGGAACGTCCACTAAACTCTGACGATAGCAAACAGATATTCAACCCTTTACGCCCACTGTTGACAAATGGGTGCAGCTATAAAGCATCCTGTGATGTGAGACCGGGTTAAGCCGTCATTTGTAATTGTTGACACCCGGGCACTCTGACGTCAGAGTGCCCGTATGTCAAAAATTACAAGTGGCGGCTTAACCCGGTCTGACACAGAATGCTTTATAGCCGTACCCATATGGCAACAGTGGGCATCAAGGGGTTAAACGTTGTCGAGTTTGATAGGAAACCAAAACCCTAAAATAAAGGACAGAAAGCAAGTTATCAAACGCTGCCGCCATCACACAGCTTTTGTCTATACAGTTGAGAAGTTCTGTCTGTCTCAGTCGACCCTGCGGCCGTGACGCCGGCGGCAAATCATCTGTTTGAGGTGACCGCGAAAGTTGTTGTTCATGAACGAGTAGATGATCGGGTTTGCGACGTTGTTGGCGAAGTACATGTAGAAGATGATGATGCTGTACGGAAGCATTTGGACTGTCATGAGGAATGCCGGCAAGAAAGTGACGACGAAGACGACGGTCACTACGAACAACATGGCTGCTGTCTTCAAGTTGGCTACACGGTTCTGCTTGCGCACCGCCTGTAGCCTCGAGTCGGTCACTATTGTCGACGCCGCTGTTGCAACTGTCCTCGAACTTTCGGTCGCTAGATCTTGGAGTTCTCCCGCTTCCGACGTTTCCGCTACTGTTACGACGGACCTTGTGCAAGGCGCCGAGGATCTGTGTCGCTGAGACTGTGTCAGGATGACGGACATGGACCGGTTCTTCTGACGCTGATGTCGTCTGCGTCGCTCATGTACCGACCGATAGATGAGGATGTACAGGACTACGACGGCGACGAAGCAGACGAGGTACAGGCCGTTGTAGACCTTCTGGAAGTACCAGATGAAGTTTGCGCTGAACACGTCGTCCGTCGGATAGCAGATGCCACGATGGACCTCAATGGTGATTGGCTGAGGTGTAGTCAGACAGTCAGAAGTCGCGACGGTATCGTCGTCTGAAGTTAACGGCGAACGTCCAGCCCCGGTTGTCATACTGATGTTCGAAGATGTTGACTGGCAGGAGGTAAACTGTTTCCGGTCATCATCGAGCGTGATGTAATGCCGAACGCTGTACATGAGCGCGACGCACACACCGATCGCCGCGGCAAAGATTCCGAGTACGGCAGTGACTAGCCACGCCCTTACTGGGGTCAGGGCAGTGACCAGAGGCTTACAGATCGATAAGTACCTCTCCACAGCGATGGTGACCATTATCATGGCGCTGAACGGAATATTGCACGTTATCAGAAACTACACACACATACACAGCACGCACGCACAGTGTCGTCACTATAGGTGGTCTCTAACACATCTTCTGTATTTGATGTGCTCTACAGTGTGAGTCAAAAAATCCCCTGAGGTTATGACATTTTTTTCATTTTTTCACAAACGTTTGAGAATTTTTAATCGATTTTTTACACACCTATTACACCTTCCTATCTTCGCTGGATTACAAATTTTTATTCGATTATATCCAACTTTGACGAAGTTATGTCATATTAAGCGCGACTACCTAGATCACGTAATATGCTCAAAATGTCCAGCATCGGCCTAAACGCATGCGTTCAGACGTTTGCGTAAGTCGATGATAGCTTTGTTGATCGTTGTCTGTGGCAAGTCACTATTAAATAAACACTTTTATGATGTAAACAAACATGTCGGATAAGACATGATGTCAATAGTGACGTCATTTGCTCAGTAAGCATGCTTAGAAGTTAACGTTCTAGTGAAATGTAAAAAATTTGCTGGGTGGTCACGCATAGTATGGCATAGCTTCGTCAAAGTTGGAAATAATTGAATAAAAATTTGTAATCTAATGTAGAAAGGAACGTATAGTAGGTGTGTAAAAATTGATTAAAAATTCCCAACCGTTTACAACAAAATGCCAGAAAACCGCAGAGGGGGATTTTTTGACTCACACTGTATGTCTCATGATTGTTAAGGCGAAACAAAACTATCACATTCATTAAAAATATCACTGCTCATTGCAGAATCAGAACTCGTTAGGCCTGCACGGAAAATAAACACAATAGGCCTAAGTAGAAATGGAAATACTCTATAAATAACGATCATTCTTTTGTACGTGACACCAGTTCACAGCTGACAGCAAAATGTAATAGACGCATTTTGTCAATCCTTCCTATTGGAATAAACAGTTTGTACTCACGACGCTTATTCACACGGTAGGCCCAATATTCTAAATTTCGCCCAATATTCTATATTTCCCTAGACGGGGTCATCCTCAACGGGTGCTTAAAATACAAATGTAATATTGAAAATTCGCTATTTTCAATCTATATCTCGCTGCATTTGTCAATGCTGTCGAAGTGTACCTTCCCGGTGACCTTGATCACGACCGATGTTCCACTTTCTAAACTTCAACAACATATTTGGAAAAAATAAATAAAGTTCCATGCATTTCAGTTTGGTAGGCAGCTAGATTTTGGTAAGTATTGACCCACATAATAACTAGGCTATTACAAGCTGTGCTATGGTGGAGAAACCGACCGACGCTTTGTCACTAATTGCTGAGTTTCTTGTTAAAAGTGATCACTACGGAGGTACAAAATAAGACAATCGAGTAATGACACACAAAAGTGTGTAAAAAAATAACAAAAATAAAAACAGAGGTGCTCAATAAATCCCTACCGTCAAGTTCAATGTTTTAGCAAATAGTCAACAAGTGACGAAAAGTGGATTGCATAATAACGAATTGAATTCTTTCATTTCATTTATTGTAAATGACAAAGGGCCGAAGCCTCTTACATGCCAAAATAAAAACAATTGTAAAATACAAAGCTAAAATCGACAGTTCGTAACTAAATCTTAAAAAAATAAACCGCAGCATGTCTTGTCAGAAATGATGGAGTAAGACTACGTTTAAAACTGTTCAAAATCGAAAAATTAGTACTCTTGTCTGAATGGTGTTCACAGTATTTTTTATTTTTGTCTCGAATAATCAGCGAATTCACCGACTGTCTGACACCGTTCAGTGACTGTTATCGTGTTGTCAACCTTGCCGCCCTTATTACAGCTAGAAGGTAATGTTTGCATCTTGTAACGCTGCCAGAGTCGGACGATCTGCTGACACGCAATTTGCAAGCGATTAGACAGCGACAACTGACGGCCGAACATCTCTGGCCACAACTGGCCAGTAGCCCAGGTGATTTAAACATCTTTGAAGTGTTCAGCTCGACATGCTGAACTACTGAAGTTAATTTGGAGACACAGAAACAATGTTTTCCCTGAATATCCGGCATTTCTTAACGGACAAGGTTTGACCAATTGCAAATGTGGGAAAACATCAGTGTATACATCAAGGTAAACCTTCAAGCGGAAAAGTCGATGCAATGAAGCCATCGGATTTTTTTTAAAAATAATAGTATGTCTGTCGGGAATGAAAAGCTGACAGTGGGGTCAGCTTAGTCTAGGACATGTAACCAGAAACAAATCTATACATAAGTAAGTCCGATCCGAGTCCAATATCTGTGAAGGCTGTCCATGTGGAACCAGAAAGACTATGGATGAAAAGATTTGTGGAACAGATGAGTTTTAAGTCTGGATAGTGAAAAGCTGAGAGACAGTGGTGACTGAAGACAGGGACTGTGGTGGGCACGTGATGTGCAAGATGAGATGAACCAGGAGGCGAGTAAACAGGATGGGGTTAACGGAATGAAAGAGGAAGTTGATTCCACGGGTACGGTGACTTATATCGAAATGAGCGGTTTGTGATTTGTAATTTGCTATACCCTTCATATAGTCGTCTACATGCAAAAAACAATATCCGTACATTTCCCGTAACATTATCCTCGAATCTTGTTATTAGTAATCGGAGAAAACGTATTCGTGTACGTTTATCCTTCCTTACGTCCGTCCGAATCGAACCGCAAAGCTGCGTCCAGTAGCGAAGCGGCTGCCGATCCGAACAGCGACTTGGTTCGGCTTCCTGTCACTCATCCCTCGCGCCCTCTCGTCTCCTCTTCAATCCGCCTCACATTATCTAAGATATATGGATATTGCATTTTAGTTGCAATACCAGATTATCCGGCGTGATTATCCAGCGATTATCGGAGAGAGTTATAGCGATTGCCGCTCCGAATTTTATGTATCGGATGTTTGATACAGCTGCAGTTTTAAAACAGTTTAAATATTTTGTCGCCAACTCTGACTGTAAGTTGCAACACGCTTTAATCACATTATCCACAAACGTCTGCCATGTCAGTCAGTTATATGCTGTAACGACACAGAGTCCTGTGTAATTCACCAAGTTTACTTTGATTAATTGTAACTGTTCTGCGTTTTTTTTACCCGTGCGATGCTGTGCATAAGTGCGTTATTTGCAGTCTAACGGTCGTCCTTATGCTACAGTGTTGTGTCCGTCTGTCTGTCTGTAACGTATGTATTGTGGCTAAACGGTGTATCTTAGCGAAAAACTGTCTGAAGAAGCAAATATTCCCTATGGGGAATCGAACGGTCACGTGACCGATGACGTCATGTGACCCTGAAAATAGCTGGAGATGCTATTTAGCAACAGTCGCTAATCACTATAGATAGTCTGCAGTGACTGTACATGCTGTACGGTCGGCTATCCTACTCCTAGCGACAGCTTGGCTTCTTGTTCTTGCAAAATGAACGCAGCGCGCACTTGTCACAACTCTAGCTGAGAGCGCACCTGATACAGTTTGCAGACGAAGTCGGCGCCGACGTTGTAATGAACGAGTTCGATGTAGACGGTGAACGGGACGACAGCGAGACAGGTGGTGAAGTCGACGGCGGCGAGGACGACGATGAACACAGTGGACGTCAGCTGATCACCTCGACGACAGAACACGACCAGGACCACGACGTTGCCAGCGACTCCGAACACGCAGAAGATTATCAGAAGAACAACCACGATGACCAGCTCAACGTCGCTGATCGGCGTGATCGGCGACATGATGTTGTCTGCGACAGAACTCTTCGACGTCGTGTCATCCATCGTCGCTATTCCACACCACGAACGCCGAAGGTATTCTGCGAGGTGAAAGTGCCCGATTCACCGTCCACTGGAGTCTTCTGTACCATGTCACATGCCGCACATGTATGACACTGATACTTGAAATTGCGCTATATAAATTCATTTTGACATTGTCATTGACATGTTTATTAGAACGTTAGATTTATTTAGCCATAGATAGCGCATCTGCAGTCGTGTATTGTATAATATATAGTAAGCTGCACACAAGTAACTGTGTGCGCACTGCTATGGAGGCAACAGTTACGACATTTACTGTTACCCGTTCCATATCCGTATCTGTTGTTGTTTTTTGTTTGCACCTTTATTGTATGATAATATTATTTGTGGGAAATTTATTTTTTTACTTGGGCAGCCAGTCAGTGAGCTGTAAGGCTTCTCTGGCAGCCCTCCGATTGTATGGCTATTTTCTGTTATTTTTGTTGTGTTTGTATCGGAAAATAAATACGATGATGATGTTTTATTCAAAACAGCTTCTTCGACGCGTTTTAATTCGACGCACATCTCACCGGCGCACTTCAGTACCTGCGACATGGCTTTTATTTTCGTAAAAAGTTTGTATGCAGATTTTTCTGTGTCCCCGAAATCAAAAAGCCTGGAACAAACCCTCAAATCGTGCCATATTTCGAGTCTTCGTGTTTTGTCATTCCATGGGGGACCTATAGTGCAAACTGCAAATGGGCTATAGAAATTCAAAACATTGCCAAAGAACGATCAAGGTCAGCAAGATAGGACAATACTTCTGTTTCCACCAGCTGTAGCATTGCAGTGGCAATGACAGTTACTACATTACCAGTTTTCATAGTCGCAGATTGTAGAAATACAGCCCGCACAGATTCTTGTTCACTTGGTGGGGCGAAACGAAGTCTAAACTGAGGATAGCACAAATATACAAATCACTGTAACAACACGATGCCCCGTGATATCTACCCACCCCTATTCTTTACCCATATTCCGGAAAAAAATTCGGGTGTTCCCTTTGGAGTAGACCCGTGATATTGGGGGTCTGCAGAGAGGAAAACCGCGTAGATTAATCAGCCGTGAAGTAATTCTCACAGTATTCCAACCTATATGATCACGATACCTTAACGCAGATATGTCCGTGGGTCCATTTTTCAAAATCCAATTCAACCCAATCCACCAGATTACCGATCCAATCCAATCCAATCCACCATAACTGTGAGCACTTCGACCCACATCCAATCCAATCCACTGTTCACTCTGTCGGCGAAAACATCATGTTTCGGAATTTGATTCATTTTTGCAGTTAATGCTGCATGTTGATAAATAAATCAAGCCATAACATTGTAGATGATTGTTCATAATCAATACTAGTCAAGACTGAAAAATAAAAAAGCAGAAATCACTAATACATAGAACAGTCTTGGTCTGTTTCGCTGAAAAACATAAGCCGTCAAAATTTTGTACATAACAGTCATCGGACCCAATCCAACCCAATCCAATCCATGGATGAATCCAATCCATGGACATCTCTGCCTTAACGTCGCAGACGTCGAGCATTTGCCGTTGCTGGCCCGACTGTCTGGAACTATTTGCCCGAGGACATGCGTGATCCGGATGTTTCTGAGGACAGTTACAGGCAGTCACTGAAGACGTTTTTATTTTCGCAATACTAGTGTGTTCAGCGCATTAGAGGTTTTTTTTACGAGAATGCGCTATATAAATTTACATTTGACATTGACATTGACATTGACATGGACTAACAGACGGACGGACGGATGGACGGACGAAATACTGTAACAGTCCCATACTCTGAAATTGGACACTGTAGCTAGGCCTACTGGGGAATAATAGACAGTCAGTCAGTCATGCCAATGTGCGGTTATCACTGCGATACAGCGCTGCAGTCCATTCACGAGCACGGCGCTGCGTGGGAGCCGGAAGCGTCTTAAATTATGTACTAGAAGAGCCAGCATACTCCCAACTGTAACCTCATCAGGGCATAAAGGGGACACATAAAGCAACAATATAACGCCTATAAACAAATCGCGCTATGCAATAACAGCAGAACAGTCATAAACGTGTAGTTAACAATTCTGTGAATCTGTTGGTTCTGTAGTACATTATTGAAGAACGGTTTTTACCGCGCGATGCGCAGCAGCACTGTGGCTGGACACTGGCATGATGACAAATAAATAAGCTCGATTGATTGATTGATTGATTGATTTTCAACTGTTGCTTGTCCTATCTTGTGCACTTTCGATGATGTCAATACGAATAGTTACGATAGTTAATTACAATCTGCTACTCGACTGTAAGCACGTCGAGGCGAGCATAAAACACATTTTTCAAGATCTTGCGTTAGGAATGTGTGAAAACAAAAATGGATAAAAATCGCTTTCATTTTTGTCGCCGAAAATGAGTTATTTGAACATTTTCGGCCGTTTTCGTTTTCGGCCGAAAGGTATTTTTATTTTTCGTTTTTTATTGTGTTTTCATTCCAAAAATGTCGTTTTCGCTGCGTCGAAAATGTTCATTGCGCAACATAGCAACAGCTGTGTTATACGTGTGTTATCCGGGCGTTATTGTGTCTTTTGTGCTTCGTGATTTGTATGATTTTATCTTTATTGAATTTTTATAATATAGGCCTAGCTATACGGGTTTTATTACCTGATACAATACAAAATTAAAAAGACTGATTGATTGATAGCTGTGACTGCAGCATAAGCTGGCTGCATTTGTCATGAAAAGCCTGAGGCCCTGTGCGCAGCACGGAGTGCAGGTTTACTTGGTTTTCGGTTTACTGAGTTCTTCATTTTTCATGGTAATATTCATTTTACTGATCGGGGTAAAATTTGGTATTTCACCTCGATCGGTGCAGGAATGTGCGATTTAGGCCCGTAAAACTGTTAGAATTGGAAATTTTGCTGTCGTCTGCTCTGGTAAAAATACTCGTCACGTCCTGATGACAATGATGTTAATATTCATAGCCTACTGACGACTGAATTTCGTCACTTTCATGCAAACAAGACTACATTGCGTTCTGTCGAACTCTGAACCTGTCAAATGTCATGTTCTCTCTAGCAAGTCCAACCTTAGGCGTCACAATGCAAGAATCGCCAACAGTCGATTTGTGTATAAATTTGTAATAATAGCTACTTCCAATAAGTCTTCAAATTTAAATTTTTTTTCTACACGTGACTGTCATCTAACAGGAGATTGAGCGCATTAAATGTCAAATTCGGTTGAGTTTTTACTGTGATATTTTTCAAAGAGCGCACGTCCCTATCTCGAAATGTCGAAATTAGCCACTTTTTCCTTGTGTGCGCAATCGCATGCGCACAGTGCACATGCGATTGGTGTGATTCTACGCCTTCATGCAGAATTTCAGGTAATAAGTACAATCCACTAGCCTAACGAATATCACGACCTTTCGTCGAAAAAGTCGAAAAGTCGCCAAACGTCGCTAAATACTCAGATTTCTATTTAATGTTTCGTTATGGATGTTGGGTGATTGATCTCGTCTGAATATATCGTAACGACAATTAGTTCTGAGAATATACAGTGTGAGTCAAAAAAAATCCCCCTAGGGGACCTGACATTTAAAAAAAATTTTCACAAACGGTTGAGAATTTTTAATCGATTTTTTACACACCTATGAAACGTTCCTATCTTCGCTAGATTACAAATTTTTATTCAATTATCACCGATTTTGACGAAGTTATGCCATATTAAACGAGACTACCCAGTTCAC
>Ga0056114_1001480_pt1 | contig 10771 bp, 9 predicted proteins | sample WorMetHERISLAND1_FD_77005 | JGI IMG/M metagenome (GOLD analysis project Ga0056114, IMG submission 77005) | Marine gutless worms symbiont microbial communities from Max Planck institute for Marine Microbiology, Germany - Olavius loisae HERON... ...
ATGTAACGCAATTGTTGATGTGACCTTGATACGACCTCTAAACAAAGGTCAAGGTCATTCATTTTGGTACCAATCGATTTCTCATATACGACTTCCTACAGGCTCTCAATAGTAACTTTTGCTCTAGGATGCACCGTTTAGCCACAATACATAACGTCACAGACGACAACAGACGACGACAACAGACGCAACACTGTAGCATAAGCGCGAGCGTTAGTACGGTCGGCTAAAAATGGACAAAGTTTTAAAAAGTCAAAAGTACACTGGAGTAGTAGAAGTAAATAACAGTCATAGTGAGAAAGGCCAAGATGGTCTCGGCTCTTTTCAGTCCTGAGATACAACCAATTCATAATCTTTACCTTATTGCCAATGTCAACAATGTTTGAAGACTGATCTCAAACAGGTTTCACACAGTCAAATACAGGGCACATCAAAAAGGAGCCCCTAGGAAAAATTTGATATCTCTGGAACGGTGGTAAGTTTTTTCGCCAAATTTACAGTGCATACAGAGGAAGATTCAGACCACATATTCTGCAAAATTCATCGCAATATTTGGTTGGATTCAAAAAATATAGCTATTTGAACTTAAATGTACATTTTTTCAAAGTGAAGAAGTAATTAAACTGCGATTCTGATTAAAAATAACCTCGCTTGTATTCAAGCCGCCAGATCTCAATCCATTGGATTATCATACCAAACCTGTAAATTTGGTAAATATATCTGCTACAATTCCAGAGATATCGAATTTTTCCTAGGGGTTCCTTTTTTGGTGCGCCCTGTATATCCATATGCAATCTGGCAAACTGCTTGGCAATGGCACTCATCAACTACATTTTTCAACATACAAGTCACTTCAAATAAGTCATTTAATCTGGCAATTTGATTTTCACGTGAATAAATATATGAAAAAGTGGAAAACTGCAAGAAATTGGCAACAGTTTCTCAAAAGGAAATGAACCAAGTGTTCAGCAAAGCAGACTGCTCGCGTCCCATATCTGAGCAAACACACATACATCAGAGTGATAACAATTTCACCGCAGTCTCATTTCTCTACATGACTCAGCACTACCCAACTAAAGAATTTTATGAGTTGACTCAATGGGGGTGAGCCCCAGAATTCACATTTTACAATATCAACTATTTCCATGTGGAGGAATGACCCATGAGGGCCAGGCATAAATATGTATCATCATACCCATGCCCACAACAGGGCAAGGCCCACAGAGCTTAAACTTTTTTCACACCCGTAACCTCAGCATCACAAGTAATTTGGCAGTGCGACTTATGACAAACGATGACTTCTATAGTGGACTTCATGTCCACGATGAAACAGGGAGTGGGGAGGGGTAGTGTGACATACAAACAACTTGTAGACCCTGCAGTAAGTGGCACATACCTTGACAACCCTGTCTCGTCCAACTGTAATCAACAATTTACGTCTTTCATCAAGATCCATTGCAACAACCTTGTGACGTACGTCGTGAGTTGACGCCAGCGGCTCTTGCCTTACAAACACAGCATTCATATAGTCACGTTTATCCACTCTGCCGCATCATCATCATCATCAATATTCGGCAATCAGTGCGTAGCTCCGCTTGCTGCCAATAGTCTCCACAGTGTCTTATCCAGCTTATCTGTCGCATACCCTCAGTTACTACTGCCAGGTGAACTCTGTGCATTTTTTTCTGACTTTCAGTTCAGTTTTAAAAAGCACGGTTCAGCTCAAATTTAAGAACTAATTACTAAAATTATTTGAGAACAGAGTAGGTGATGCTCTATGACAAAGCAAAGCACTGAACACTGGTTTTGCTAATTTTTGCAGACTGTTATCTGTTCATAAGTTACTACTATGCTATTAGCAATGTCACATTTAAAATGATGTTATGTCTAATAAAACTGTGAAGTTACCTACAAAAATCTACACCATCAATATGTTTTGCAGAACACAAGCAGCCTTGCAGACAGTATGCAGTTTATTACAGAAAGCCGATGTCATGGATACATAGTTTTAGCGACAGTTTTCATTGGTTTTGTTTTATGCTCATCAGCAGTGTTCATTGCGTCTTGGCACCAACAGGCCTGCAACTCAGGTCAATGAGCCAGAAACTACAAACGTTGCTTTCAGTAGTACAAGATGGAACTGTGCAGTTCTAATTTCGACAGTTGAATCATCATTATGACTGCCAAACCAGGCCATGTTAGATTAAATGCATTTTTGTTGAGTCAAGGGCTGTGGAAGGGGTAGCCGTGGGTTAAGGTGCTGAATGCAGAATGAGGAGAAGGTAAGAACAAAGGGAGTGGAGTTATAGAGGAAGAGAAAGCATGTGCGAAGGAGAGAGGTGAAAGAGAGGAAAACAATTGTAAACAAAAATGCTGTTTTTACTAGAAGTCCATCAGCTGGTTGTTTATTAACACAGCCAGAGAGAGATACGATGATCTTACGAACTTCAGCTCTGGCTTCAAAATGTCCTGCACACTACATGTTACCTGGGAAACTATCATATAAGTTTTGAGCTTCCTAGACCTTTTCATACTTGAGTTTGGAGAAGGCATGGGACAGACGGACGACAAATAAACAGACAGATAATGGTATGTAATTAAGAGTGGGACCTCCTAGAGAAACATGTCCATGGTAAACAACAATAAGCCTTCCCATAGCAGTCTAAACTTCAACTGGGTGACCATTCAATCAACATGGCAACCTCTACATGACACACCTTTCTCGGGCTATTAACAGGTAGAGGTATAGATGTAATGTGCAATATAAATTGACATATCTTACTTACTTACTTAATTATTCAGACAGCAAGAGTTACTTTACATACTCATCGTCTGCAACAGCAATGTCAGCGTCACACGCATCACACACGCGGACTTCAAACTCGTAGCCAAGACGAGGCAAAGGTCGACTTCGCTGAGTGCAGTGTGAGCAGAACGCACGACCGCATCGGCGACAGTGATGCTACACAATGCATACTGGACGTCAGCTTACTTTGTATACATATTCAAAACGAAATGCACTTATTGCATAATTCTTTGTCACAAACACACTTGCAGAAAACATCAGGTCTATAAACTGTCTTCAGCAAAAGGAAATTTCGGACAAAAGGATACCACTAAACAGCTCACAGTGTAATAAATTTAAGTGAAAATTTCAGACAGTGCACAAGAGTTGTGATGAACTGCTTATGAACATTAGTAAAAATGTCACACATTTTGCCTGCTATGTATTAACATTCATGCTTGTGTCATGGAGTGTATCAGGCTTGCGTGGATAACCTGCTCAAAAACGTTTAAACTGGGAAAATAATCATATGATTACATAAACAGAGAAATGATACCTGTCGCACGCCGACGGTTTTAAGTGTCCACATGCTGCGCACATTCCAGAAGAACGGAGTACCACATTTCTGACATTTGTCTGACTCCGCCCACTCTGGCGTCTGTAGTTAAAATACAGAAATTCAAGGATGGAATACCAATAACATATTGTCTTGTTAACTTGAGGTACAGACGAAGCACAAATAAAGATAACTGACTTCGTGACAGCACAATATACAACAAGTTGAAGCAGAAATGTTTACGAAATTCTCACAGGTGTGAAGTTAACATTGTCAGATTTTCAATTAAAATCAATTCAACTGCTAAAGATTTAATTCGTTTTGAAAATACCAGAAGTATTGACTGGGTCTACTGACCTAATCACACAAGCATGTGTGGTTTTTCTTATGAAAAGAGAGCAATTGACGGAGGTTGGCACTCCTTGCCTCTGGCTGGCCACAATCAACCTGCCCTTTATGGCATTTTAGCTGCAGTATGCACATGGCCTGGAGACTGAACACTGACACACACTGTAGTCCTCGTCGTGATGGTTATTTGTTCTATAGACAAATGTTTTAGAGATTATATCTCGGGCAGGCACTGACCTCTTATATCTGTGACCATTGCTTATCGTTAAATGCAGAGACATTTGACAAACAAACCTTCACTGGCTGTATAATAACAGATGGATGCTGGCGCTGTGATGGCTTTAGAGAAACGTTGCAGGTGTAGTGCATTCTAGGCTGCTAAATTTACTCAGGCTGGCTGACCGGTAGTCATAGGCAGGTGAATAATTAATATGCCTCAAGGTCTCACCGCAATCAATTACTCTGCTTTTAGTGCAGAAATGTTTAAAAACTTTCAATGCACTGAAACGGCACAACAGGAAGCATATCTAGCTTGAGAGAAATCCTGCTCCAACAATTACTGTAAAAATATCATTGGTGAATGCGATCTGAATAGCAGTCAGCAAAGAAAACAGCAACTTTAACAAAGCCGAGAATGTTTTTATTGCAAAGTTCACTGTTAAAGCAGATGATTTATATCGCGGTTCTATGCAATCCGAAGATCACCGCAGAACCGCTCTACAGTACCCCCTTGTTCATTGGACCCTATGCCGCTGCCAACAATACGACGCTTTTAGCATGAAGGCCCTCACAAGGTACCAAATTATACTGCTTGGTGAACAGAGGCACATTAGGTGTGAACAACTTGCCCATAGTTGTTGCCCGAATAATGCCACGGTCGGAGTCGAACCCGCGACCTCTCGATCACTAGTCCAACGCCCTGCCGCTACACCATCGAGCCACTGTTGCTCTGTAGAAATCTGTTAATACCCAACATCACTGCTTTTTATTGTACCTCCTGGCGTTTGACATCAACATTCCAGAACACAACAACAGCATCGTCACCGGCAGATAACAGCTGTTTGGATTCTGCCGCGTAGACGACCGACTGTACACGATCTCTGTTCACACACCAAACACGGCACCGTCATCCAACTATCAGCAAACAAATACGCTCCAGGTGTAGTCAGTGGATCTCTTCTCTTTCTCTCAGTGTCTAGTCTCTCTCTGTTTCACAGTTGGCATTGGTATAGTTCCTAGTATTTGACATAACTGGCTACCATCAACAGGTTACTTGCAATAGAACCCATGTTCTGACTAACTACACTAGCTAATCCTGTAAGACTATTTACAAGCTCATCTGTAGACATCAAACCGTATGATGCTCCAAACAGTATGCCAAGATAATCTTACATATATAGCCAATATAAGTTGCCACTTTACCGATGTAAACATCATTCATTCAATTTTCCAATTAACTTTCTCCCTCTATTCCTGTAACCTTTGATGACCTTAAACTGACATGCAAAGTCTAAAAGACTAAGTGAATTTCTGTTTAGTAGCTAGCTCGAACACTGCAACAAACAACCTTATAAATACTAAACCTAAAACTGTTACATTTTAATCAACAAGTAAAAATAAAACAATGTTAGAACTTAGATGTATATAAGCAAAACAAATAAACCCTCAATTGCATTACATGTACAACAGAGGAGTGAACCTGTGTCCTTGCAGTTCAAAGGCCGTGCCTCGCTGCCCACCGATGTCCCATACAACCACAACTTGGTCAAAACTAGCAGAGAATAACAGACTTCGCTCAGAGTCCCACGACAGACTGCGAATACTGCCTGCAACATCAACGATGGACAATATATTCTATACTGATAAAAAAGTTATACGGTGCAACAGGGCGGGTCACAAGTGTGACTACTGCAGGCCCAGACCTACCTACTCATATAATGTCTGTGGGCATGTGCATCCACACTACAAAACACTGCATTGACAATGGACTCAACCATCAGATCGTGCAGTAACAGAGGCTGGAATACATGATTTTTACAGAGGGTCCCAGAGTCGACTGATAGATCAATTGATCAAGGTTTAACATCCCACTCAATACATTACCAGTTATTTTGGAGATGACATTTTTACATAAAAATAAGGGAATTATTATCTTCGGCCATCGACTGCTCTAGCAATTTATAAACTCCAGTAATTTATAAATCTATAAAATAACGGACATAAAATACCAACCAAACGTATAACATAAATGCAGACTAATCTTCAAAATGACGTGATTATGACACAATCTATGTACTGCTTTGTTAAGTATTCAATACTTTTACAACAGTAACACTACAGCCAACCAGTCAACGGACTACAGGCACAATCACACTGAAATGCACAAGAATTCGATGGTCAACCAAAGGCAAATGACAAATAATCTGTCTAACTTATAACTATTAAATCCGTTGTAATGCGATAACTGTGCTGATATTCAGTTTAACATGTGGATAAATTCCACCATCTGCATATCTTTATCAAGATCTTTTACTTGAAACCAGTTAAAACATACATCTTAGGTATAACAACAAGAGCCTTTAATTATCAACACTAGCATCGGCACCATTCTCAGAATATAACGTATAAACGAACATTTCGCCACACGAACTGCCATTTACCATGCACACATTCTGTCGAATTATTCAACACCTTCAATGGCTCAATCCTGTTAGCTTTCCATTTTCTTAAATTTTTAACCGACAAATGAGACAGATGCAGATTAGAAGCTTTTGAAATGTGGATATGGAGCATGACTGGGAGGAACGGCAGGACAGAGAATGCTCAGAGTACTGGTGACTGTAAGAAGGTGAGGTAAGGCATATTGTGCGGAACATCATGTGCTTCACTGAGGTCTAAGAAGTAGTCTATAACATGTTCAATCATACTGTAAGATTATTAGTCGTCAATGGAAGCATCATTGTGACGGTCATATCTGGAGACATAATGGCATATCACATGAAACTATAGAGGGAAGTTCAAGCCCACAGAAAGGTAGAAGGAGAACGAGCTACATCATTTGTCAACAGACAGCAGCTGTGTTGTAGTAAAGACAGGACTGAGGTGATGAAAAATAGCCATAAAACACATGAGCGGTGATACCGGTATGGCCTTTGAGTACAGTCAACAGCTCAAACGATGTTCGGCTGATTTTGAGTACTGAAATCTGCCCGGAATAGTCACCGACGAAAACACACAGCGACGATGCGTCAAATCTACAGCGGCAGTCAAGGATTAGATGCTACATCATACAAGCCAGCAAAGTCTCAGTAATAATCACAACTGTTAACATAATGACAGGGATGATATCTGGCTGGAGTGCACTACAGATTATCCACCAGACACGTGTATCAACCCAATGGGCTAAAACAATAAGCCCCGTTCCTAGCATTAGATCATTGTGATGCCATACAGCATTGCTTGGCCTGCCACAACACCATGAAGCCACCATAGCTAAAAAACCAGATCTGTGCTGGCGACAGACAAATGGACAAACAAACCGACAGACAGCAGCAACACTTAAAGCCCTGTTCCAACACATGGGCGGACTTTTAACCATAAGGTTTTGCCTTTCAGAAACCTCTAGAAACTGTCCTTTACTGAACTGCAAGATGGTAACGGCTATTAACATGCCAATTGTAATGACATTACTAGTAACTATTGTGCGTTTCAACTTTCAAGTGGTTCATTTTCTGTATTACACCATTGATGATACAGCAGTCTGTACATGTCGAATGTCTCTTTTGTATCTCACACAGCAGTCACAAATGCTGCAAAGTATCACTGCAAACAAAGTAAAAATGTTACGAGTTTACACTGCATGTGACACAAGACACTGGTGTTTAGCAACAACCAATCGGCTGCCAGAAAGTTAGCATATTATTGAGACTCGATGAAAAACAAACACAAATTACTCAATCTAACTGAAATAAAACTTCTTAAGACTGCTCTCAGTATAGCTGTAAGGATACTGTAAGCAGGTGGTAGATGCCGGCGCCAGGTATCCTCCGAGTCTGCGGCCGGACTGTGTACAATGCCACTCAAAGTACTTGTCTCGACTGCAGCTCAGCACAAACTCATGAACGGCTGAGAACTGGACACAAGTGACGCGGTCTTGATGCGCTGCATACAATTGAAATATCAAAGATCTCTGTACACACCACTTGGCAAATATGATCACAACGACATCACCTAACTCGTTCTAAAGCCGTTAATCTAGTACAACATCAAGTCACTGCAATATACATATCAATTACTGCCACTGCTTTCACGGTCAATATCAACCTGTCCAATTCCTATCAGTTTTCTCCATTTCTTCAGTGTCGATATGCACAGACAGCAGTGCTGCTTTTAAAGCAGTGTTATTTTTGTCAGAGCTTTACAGCCCATACACATCAACAGTCTGTATAGTGTATATCATAGAAGCTAGCTTCTTGTTGATACACGGCATCAGATGTGATCAAATACAAACACCTTAAACCATCAAGTTTTCTTATGTCTATCTCTAGGTTCATCATCTGTTATATAAACCACATATCTTCACCCGTTAACTTACTATCATCATTTCCTTGGCAGCACATACTTAGTCTGTTCCGTCTCAGTTCAAGGCATGAATACATGTATAACTAAATTACAAACTAGACCCTGCTCTTTTTCCTTCTTTCTTGCAGCTTTCTGCCATATCATATATGCATGAAATGAAATGAAATATTCAAAAACAATACACAGTGTACTAGTACAGACTGTGTGTGGTGAAGGAATAGTCTTTATTGCACACAACACCGGTACCACAGCATTATGCACATCAGCTGAATATTTCTAACAGCTAGATATTCCTAATAAATACTGTATAATTTGACACTCATATTGCATAACCTACATTCTGGTTTTTACTGCTGCGTTAAATACAAAACGCAGGAAAATAAGAGCTAAATATGTAAACCAAAAACTCAAAAAGGGTAACGAAGATGAAACAGTGTCAACCTTGCACGACACTAACACTTCCTAATAAATGCAACAAAAATTAAAAACTTCACCAAAAAACAGGAAACGCACCAAAGTAATCACGTATTAGAGAGAGCTTATTGAAGTCTTCAGAAATATGAAACTCCTGAAAGCATACACAACAATTAAAAAAATAAAAACTTAAATCAACACCTTCAAATATCTATAACCTGTATACATTTAGGGACTTCCAATTGTTTGGCCAAGTTCTACAATATTTGTCAGGTTAACAACAAGCAGGCACCAACCACCCCAATTTAAAGGGGTGGGGACTGCTAGTAGGGGGCTTTTGCCTGGGATATGCCATTTACTGAGGGTCTTTCTAGTTTATTTGACCCAGAGTGTCAGTGCACGCGAGCAACCTAATTTAGCACGATAGCCAGGCCCAGGGGAAGGTTTTTAGGGGTCAAACTCACCTCGTACCCTAAGAGAGTGGGGCCCCCAGCACCCTAAAGTTATTCATACTGGCGATCGCCACTCTTCAACTGCTGTCGCTAGAGAGCTGCTAAATTTGGCATGGTGAGCTAGTATGACCAGTAGGTGAATTTCAGGGGTTGACCCCACTCCATCCATGGGATAGGACACCTCAAAAACTAAATTTTAAAGCGTATCTATATAATCCATCTGTACGATCACGTTTTATGGCATATCTTAGGCCAATTTACCACTACTACACATCACCCACCAACCCTTATTCAATGGGGTGGTGATATGGCTCTGTCAGGGTTATGTCATCTACTGAGGGCCTTTCTAGTTTTTTTGATCAAACACCAACAAAACAACGAATAATCTTGTGACAAAATGCTGCAGTTTAGATTAAGAATGTGCATCACAACAATGTTGTCAATGAAAGTAAACCTCAATGATTTGCTATAAAACATGGCAACAACTGTACTGTTTCACCTTTATAGTTCCATTTCCAAGTCCAACAAATAAGCGCTGTGCATCGGCAAAGAATTCCAAACAAGAAGCAGCCGCTGCCAATTAACAACATGACACAACATCAGTCCATCTACCAACACATGCAGCTGCATAAGTCCTAGTCACTTCAGTGCTTTGATGCCATTGTCTGGGTGACAGGAGCTGTAGACTGTAGGAATGTGTCCAGTAACCGTGAAAAATCTCTTTTGAATAACCTGGAATACAACCAGGAGTAACTGAGGAAAAGTATGTTTGTTACACAATAGTGGTGTCATATGTAAAGAAATAGGAACTGAATCAGAGAAAAGATGGAAAAGCTAAAACTGACAGCCAAGATAATTGTGCTAACACAGGCATTACAGTAATAATGTGAGACATTGATTGCAGATTAGAATTTATTATGCTAAACAACACATCACATCGCAAAGACAGAAGCAACTTGTCTCAGCTTCATCAAAATTATTCAACATCATTCTAATGTACCATTCTAATCACTAACGATACGATATCAACAAGCAATACCAGGCATTGTGTGGCAAATGCTGGGCCAATACTGGCCAGTGTTTCTTTTAATCCACACTCGAACTGTCCTGTAAACCACAGCAAACCAATAAACAATGCCAACATTATTAGGTATTACAACCAGAATTGTGACTGCAGTGATAAAACCCACAATTTGTTCTTACTAGCAAAACTGATCCAAACTGCAACTACGGTTTTCTAACAGTTATCACTGTAAATATGACCAGCACTGCTATCCACACACATGGTCCCACCTTTGATTCCAGCAGCCATTAAATTCATGCCCAACTGGCACTGATGTAGCAAGTCTAGTCATAACTGTAAAACTATCTCTAAGGTATCACTAACCTTAACGATAACCCTCTGGCCAGTTGCCTGCATTTAATGGCTGGTAGTATCAATGGAATGTTTATCGACTGAGATAACTATGATGTACAGGGCGCGCCATAAAAAAGTAACCCCCTAGGAAAAATTCGATATATCTGGAACTGTAGTAATTTTTTTCTCCAAATTAACAGTGCTTAAAGAGGAGGATTCAAACCACATATTCTGTAAATTTCATTGCAATATTTGCTTGCATTCCGAAAATATAGCTA